>Ga0172380_10000086_pt1 | contig 202826 bp, 212 predicted proteins | sample Leawe162metaG_FD_119747 | JGI IMG/M metagenome (GOLD analysis project Ga0172380, IMG submission 119747) | Leachate microbial communities from a municipal landfill in Southern Ontario, Canada - Leachate well 162 metaG | ecosystem: Engineered > Solid waste > Landfill > Unclassified | place... | reverse complement strand
TACGCGCGGTGGTAAGTTTAGCAGCACTGGCGACGGCTTTAGCCGTATCAGCGGTGTTATCCACACTAGCCAGACCCACATCGGCTTTAACGAGCGTCACTGCACCGGTTTTACCAGCGACTGAAGCGACGTTGGCGCTGGAACCGATAGTATTGAGTTTGACCTTATCGGCAGCCGACATGAAACCTGCTACGGTGGTCGTAGCATCCGCATGCGAAGTACCACCGCTACCTACGTGACTAGACGGCGCAGCATCGGTGATACCATAACCTGCGATAGTCGTAGGACGACTCGTAAGGTTGGTAAAAGCATGCGTGTGGCTATCGTTGGCGATAGTGGCAGCGATAGCCAAGTTAGTACTACCGTCAAAACTACCCGAACCGGTTACATCCCCGGTAAGTGAGATCGTCCGAGCAGTAGCCAGACGCACTGCGGTATCGGCACTACCAGCACTATTGCTGATGACGATATAAGTAGAACCTGACCAGCGATAAATAACACTATCACTACCGTCGTTTTTAGCGACATAGATCTTGCTCGCTTCACCGACTGGCGGGAACGAAGCCAGATCAGGAAATTCCATCACATCATCAACGAATGAAGGCAGTTGACTAGATGGCACCATACCTGTTGCATCTAGGCTAGCAACACCGTTGGCTACACCTACTTCACTATCTTGCACGACGCCTAGCGTCTCAATAACATCCTCAACGCTGTCTGCACCGGTACCACCGAGTTTGACAGGCACCACGTCGGATAGGCCAATCTGGTTATAACGTGCCGGATTAACTACGATACGAGCCATCTGAATCTCCTGAAAAGATATAGTCGTCTAATGGAAACTCTTTTTTACCTGAGTCACCCACACAGCCACTTGATATAAAGATAAACTAGCCCTATCCCACCCGCATAGCGAGCAGGACAGGGCAAAAAAGGAGTTAAATCGCTACAGGGTAGGAAATAGCTGGATGACTCTCATAGTCACTGATGCATATATCGTCGCTAGTGAACTTATATAGATCGGTGACTTGTGGATTTAACCGTAGTTGCGGTTTTTGTAGCGGAGTACGCGTTAGCTGTTCTTTAATGCCCTCTAGCTGGTCTGCGTAGTAGTGGACATCCCCTAGGCTATAGATGAGCTCGTAAGCCTCATAGCCGCTGATCTGAGCGAGCATACATAGCAGGATACTGTACTGCGCAATGTTAAAACAGCTTCCCACTGGAAAATCAGCCGAGCGCTGCGTGAGCATCATCGAGAGCTTGGGCTTTTCATCTTCTGAAGTCGGCGGAATAACAAAACACTGGAACATGGTGTGACATGCTGCGAGAGCACCTTTACCGAGGATGACATTCTCCTGCGGGCTCAGATCTTCGAACGGCATATAGCCAGGAATCCATGCGCTCACGACATGGCGCGACGAGTACGGTCTCTCACGCAGATTAACTACCAGTGATTGAAGCTGATCGACGTGACTATAACATGCTGACATGAGATACTCAGACCACTGTTCCTCCAGTACGTCAGAGTTATGCTCACGAATGAAGTCAAACTGTTGACGATAGAGCGCGAGTTTGTCGCTGGCGATATTATTCTCGTTGATAAGCGGATGAAACACCGAGGTCTCTTCGGCTGGAGCATTACGCCATGCGTGTCCATACATGTTACCGATACTGCCGTCGAATTTTTGCATCAAGGCTTGGCGAAGTTCTTCGCGTTCATTAGCGATGATGCCGCTGTGTTTATTGAGAAATGCCTCGATGTGCTGCTCTTGTACAGTCCAGCTATCCCAGATTTTGATGCCTTGATTGTGCAGGTCTTTAGCCGTCGTGCTACCACTGATAAACCATAGTAGCTCAAGAATGATGCCGCGATATGGAACTTTACGAGTGGTTATCAAAGGCAAACCTTCACGCATATCGAATCTCAAAACCTCACCATAGAGACTCGTACGTCCGACACCGGTACGATCACGATGCGCATGACCTTCATCGACGATTTTTTTCAGTAGCTGTAGGTAATTTTGCATGTTGTTTTCCTCTTGCTGGATGAATAGGCGTTAATAGACGGATACAGCTACCCCGCGTGAGGGTAGCTGTATCCGGCCTCATTACATATAACGTGATTACATTTTTTGCTCGAAGTACGGTTGATACTTGGGCATGCGGGTGTAGTAAGTGTCATGAACGTGGTGACGGTTGATATCACAAGCTGAGCGACCAGCATACAGTGCTTTTTTACTCTTGAGGCAGTACCTCTCTACGTTCAGGTCCCAGATATCGGGGTCACAACGGGCTGAGAGGCTACAGGCGCGACGTTCACGCTGCAGACCACCGATGCCTCCGTTATAAGCCGCATCGGCCATCTTAAGACGTTCAGACTGCTGATTCACCATGCCGAGCCGTCGATAGCTATCCTTATAGAGCAGGATCACTGCACGGATCTGTAGGTCGGGGCGGGTTTTGATATTAACCCAGCTTAGCTCTCGGAGTTCACTGAGATAATTAGCCCGTAGATCGCGTAGCGCATCGAACCGTAAAGTACCATCAGCACGATAAGCACGGGTGAGCATTCCGACCCCGACTCCTTGCTCACGTTTAGTTTTAAACTCTGAAGTTGGCGACCAGCAACGCGAATGTTTAAGGCTGATGCAGCTCTCGTGTTCGATGAGTGCACCGAAATACTGCGGCGTCAAAAGCTCGGGCATTAGGCGAAGAGTTTCTGCTTTGAGCAATGGTAAATACTGATGGGCACGCTCGGGGATATATGTCTTAACACTTTGGGCATATACCGAACTATTTAGAAAACATAAAACCAGCATCACTAAATACTTAGCCAACATAGTAAATTCTCCTTCAGTCAAAACAAACCCACAGAGGGTAGAGTCCCTCTGTAGGCTTGCTGGTAATGCATTCAATTTACCGCTGCAGTAATCACTAACGCAATCGCTACCATTGCTACTGCTACTGCAATCGCTAGATACCCCGCCCCTTCAGGAGAACGCATCGCTCGCTGACTGATTTCACCGAAATCCAGATAGTCAAAGAGCGCTTTACGCGAGTAGTGTAGTAACCCTACATACAAGATGCTTTGTAGCAAGATCACCAAAGTCGCTACAGTCGAAGCACCAAATGGCAAACCTTCAAACCATCCCGTGTCAGGATCAGTACTCAACATTATCAGTACTACCACCAAACTGCCGATAGCCATGTACACATTACGAAACCGCATTACATTCTCCTGGTTAGTTAAATGAATTCTTCAGTTATCCCGAGTTGCTGATAAGCTTGAGAGATCTGCTCAACTGTAGCGTTGCTACTATGCTGATCAGCCACAGTATAGTTGGGCTTTCTCACGCCTGTAAAGTATGCCTGATACTCACACCACAGCGACCCCAAGTCTTCCATGAGGTGCTCAGCATCGCCGCGACTAATCAATCGTTGCTTCGTTGTGGCGTAATCGGTAGCCATATAGACTATCTCGCTGGAATATTCCCACGGCGACAAAAAGCGCTGGTAAAGCTCTAGGGCTTTGTCGCACAGCGAACTCTGTGCATATTGGTAGACGTAGAAAGACGGCAGCGTGCGCGCTAAAATCACCAGACACGGCGAGATCTTTTCTAGACACATTGCGTTTTCGATGAGTTCGATATGTGCTGCTGCCATACGCATCAATATCGACTCAGACAGATGAAATGTATCGCGTGCATTCATCGTCTTGACCACGTCCTTACCTAAATGCGTGTGCTGCCGAATATCTAGCATATGAATCGGTGGACCACGCGGGTGATCTTTTTTCAAACGTGCTATGAGTGTATCGATGAACGTGCTCTTACCACACGCATTTGGTCCTTCTACGGCCAAAATCATTCTTCTATCTCCCTTAGTTATAAACCTGCCATATGATGACTTCATGTCGCTCTACAGCCCCACGAGGACTGTAGAGCGACAGTCGGTATTAGAGAATAGCTTGTGGCAGTATCGCTCGTACTAGAGCAGCTGCATGTACTGCTTTCGCATCAATGTTTTCTTGCAGTTCTTCGATCACCTCATCGAGCAGGGCTGTTATGGGCAGACTCGGAGTCGTCGGTGTTTCGGTGAGCGCGACAGAAGTGGCCGGTTCAGCCGCTACGACTACCGGATCAAGATCGATCGTCGCTACACGCGCTCCGTCACTCAGAACACCGCTAGCCATCTGTGCACGGATCTTAGCCATCACTTCAGGCGACACCATATCGAGACCCGACTGTTGACCGAGCGAGGTGTAGCTCATCATCGCTGTGAGACTGTGGTCGTGCTCGCACAGGAAAGTCTCTAGTGTCTCAGCCTGCCAACGATAGCGCTCAGGTACCAGTAGTACCAATAAATCTTTTTCACTAGCACTGCGATGCAAGGCAGCTAGCATCATCGAGAAATCGGTATTTTCCGCGAGCATCTTCTCTAGCCATTGCTGATACGCTTTCGAACGCTTACCCACACCGACGCGCAGATGTGCCGGTAGGGCGAGAAATCCCTGTGTTAGATTAATGGTGATGGCGGTATCACGTTTGGCATTGATCAGAATCTGGTACATTTACTTCTCCTGGCTAATGTAGGTGTGAGGTTTCATTGGATATTACGTAAGCGTAAAATATTTACTCCCACCACGCTAGCCATAAGGCCGCGTGGTGGGGTTTGGTACTAACGACTTGTTACCAAGTCATAGCCGGCAGTTCTGCCAAGATATCATCAACGCGTCGCGGCAGCGGCTTGATACCAGCCTGGACTTCACCCAGATACGTATACAGAGCCGCCCAGCTCAGATCGCGCACTTCATTAGCACGCACACCTTCAGCTTGGAACGACGGCACCGGCGAATTGCGATAGGTAATCGTGCTGGTGATGCCGTCATAGTTACGCTGACGTGCAAAACGATCCAGCAGTTTTTGAACTTCGCCCTGGGCAGCAGCGAAAATAGCGTTCACCAGAACCGGATCGACGTTGCCAATCGTCATGCCTTCGATGACGTTTTGCAGATCACCATCAGGACAATGCACTCGAATTAGCAGCGATGCGAGACCGAGCGGACGAATGACGTAGTTGACTTTGACGTAGGTGTCAAAGAGTTCCGTCTCTTCAGCAATGCAGTGGTACTTCGGTGCTTGAGTGGGTTTGAAGCCAAACTTCACCGGCAGATACTGACCGAGACGATCACCACGATCGGTGATCTGTTTTTCAGTCAGGTTATACTCAAACACATGACCGTTGTTAACACGTGCATAAATCGTCATTTACTTCTCCTGAAAACAAAAGTTAAACAGCAGCAAAAACATTAAAAACCATGAACTTTTCGATGCGATCCATCGCCGATACTGATAGATTGTCTTCCGGCGCGGTGATAGCTCTGTAAACCACAGTCCCTTCGATGTCAGACATATAAATGTCCATCGTCCCATTGCTGGCATTTCTGATGAAATAGAGAGTAGAAGGTTCTATGGTTTCAGGCAGGCTATTGAGCTTTCGGAGGTTTATCCTCTCAGTCATAACGCAGCCCTCCGTATGTCTGTCCAGATGATATGTGTCGATCAAGCAGGGCGATGAGCCCCGCTTGATCGACTAGGTCATATCAGTCCGAACAGACCGGGCGATACATTACCACTCAGCAGCGGTGGTGACAGCGCCGACGAAGTCACCATCGAACGTCAGGAAGCCATCGGTTTCGCCGAGCTTGTCGAGCGTGGCGAGGTTGGCGTGCGAGTGGCGACGGGTAACCGCGTCGTCGATATCGGCAACAGAGCTGGTCGGACGACCAACGATGTTCGCCCACTGCAGGACCACGTCCATCGATTCCGATTCCGAAATCTTGTACCAGGTCGTGGTCGGGACGTCGTAGACGTAGGTCGCGGCGCCAGCAGCCACGGTCGCGTCAGCGGAAGCGTCGAGCACCAGCACTTGCGTGTTGACGGTCGGGCTCAGCGCGTCACGCGCGGTGATGTCGGCAGCCACTTGGACGGTGTTGAAACCGGCCAGCGCGTTGACAACCATCGTGTTGATTTCGCTCTTGTTGATGATGTGACGAACCGACAGGCCATCAGCCGCCGACATGTACATCTCGAACAGGCCAGCTTCGCCACCCTTGACCATATACATCGTGGTCGGTTCGAAGGTCTGCGGCAGAGCGTTGACGATACGGATTTGCATTTGAACGGACATTGCAGTGACTCCTGGTGAAAAAGATCGAATAGATCAAGTTTTAAGAACGGTACTTCCACAGGATAGATGATTTTTTATTTCATCTATGCCTACCTCTACTACGACAACTATTTACCACTTCACTTCACTTAACTTGACGCTTTCTTCGACGCTGATAAGATCAGCGATATCAGCCAAAGTATGGGTGTGACTCAGAGCAGCTTTGTTAGCTAGCGTCTCTGATAAATGGTTGACATCACTGATTTCATGTATGTGCACCAACGATGCCTTACCTGCCAGCGCCTCAACTAGACCAGTCACCTCGATGATAGTGTGTTGGTGAATAGTCGGAGCTAAACCAGCTATAGCTTCAGCTAGTCCAGCTATGTCGATTAAGGCATGACCATGAACTTTCTTAGCGGTATTGGCCAGATACAGATCAAGACCCTGAATCTCACTCATGAGGTGCAAGTGACCGAGCCCTGCTTTGTTGGCTAGCGCCTCGATCAATCCATCGATAGTACTTAACGCATGGTGATGGTTCAAGTCTGGCTTATTGGCTAGTAGATAAGCTAGATCAGTGATCTCATCAGTAGTGTGATAGTGTCCTACGTTGGCTTTGGTGCTAAGTGTATCACTGAGCCCACCGACTTCTTCCAAAGGATGGGAGTGAGTAGTGTTGGCTTTAGAATTAAATAATGTACCTAATCCGTCGATGCTTTCGACGGCATGTTTGTGAGCGCTATTCGCTTTGGCTTCTAGTGCTGCCCGTGCTAGACGGCTGAGCGGTTTTTCTTCATCGGAAGTATTATCGACTAAATCGAGAGCCAACGAGTTTTTGTTAAATAAACTCTTGATCAATCCTAGTCTTAACGCATAAGTGGCTTCATTAAGAGAACACAGTAGCAGGGTTTCATCATTCAGCCCGCCTAGTCTAGTTACCTCGTGGATTTTTTTTGCGGCCATATTTAACTCCCAGTCACTTCAGTACTATCGATAAATGTTTTAATATAGCACATAATCACCCTCGGCGGTAATGAGAGGACTCTCGCCATCAACTAGAATGATGTCATAGTTGCTATACTTCGCTGCCTCGGAGTCATTTCTCAGATAGTCCACGATCGCACTGTAGAGTTCGGGAGTCGTAAAACCATCCCCGACATAGACTTCGTCATACGGGGTGAGATTGTAATTAGGATCTTCGAACAGCGTGAAGGCTGTCATCGAACTGCGTTCAGTGTCAATACGAATATAGATACGAAACCGAATCGGTGGCAGAGCTTGGTTGTAGAACTCGATTGCCAGACGATAACGGCTATTATCCCACTGCACTTTTCTAAGATCAAAAGTAAGGGGATCTAGTTTAATACCGAGCTGATGCGCTGCTGCGTAAATCACCATTGCGCGGTAATCACTCAATATCCCGTCCATGGTTTTTCCTGGTTGTCTGATCCACTCGATATGCAGAAAAAAAAAAATACAGCCTCTCTCCCGCTACAGGGAGAGAGGCCATAAGTCAAAGATCATTGATGTTTTGCAGCTCTTTCCAATCACCGGCTTTAAACTTCAGGAACTTACGCGCTTTGGTGAGTTTGAATACCGCGTGTTTACCGTAGGTGTTAGTGATGTAGAGTCGATCAGGCTGATATAACCCAACGTTACGTCGCGGTACAATAACAGTGATCTCACCCGGTAGGTCAACAAATGTTAAAACGATCTTTTGCCGATCGCCTATCGCCGGTAGTAGTTTGACTTTGTCAACGATGGCGTAGTTGACATACTCGTCGTTTTCTGGTAGATGAGTGATATCCTTAGCACGATAAGCTGCTGCTACCTCTATGTCACAGGAGCGATCCACTGTAGCAGTGAGCCACTCATCAAGGTACTTACCACTCTTACACAACCATAGCAAGTCATCATATCGGACTTCGCTACGTGTACCAATATAAAACTCATTGATATCATGCACGATGTTATGCGTGCGTTCGAGTTGATAGACTGCGATAGGTCCATCGCCATGCGCATCTATCTCAAAGCGATAGGTGCGTAGATTAGCGTAGTTATGGATCTTGACAGTGTAGAAGTTGGGTCCATTGACTACGAGGATTTTGATCGACGGATGATTGATGCTCTTGGTTAATGCTTTGTAGATCTCGTCTCGCTTACTCGTAGGAGTAGGCGGATTGATGCGGTTAAACATCGAACCTACTTGGTGTTTGAGGATTTTAAACATAGTCTGCCTTCTCAGTAATTAATTTCTTGTAAGCTAGGTACCCTAGGTCAGTGAACGTTTGGTGCGCGTGAAGGATACTGCCGTCGCGGTTGTATTCATACACTACCACTCCTTCTAGCGAGTAGCTGGTGAGTTTGATAATCCAGGGCGTCATGGATAAATCGGTGTTAATAAGACCGAGTGTAACGTTCTTCGGTTTGCGAATTGGAAAACCCAGCACGTTGCGACTGATATCGACTGTGCGGTGATGGAGCTTCTCGCTGACGAGTTTCTTGATACCGGTCAAAAACGTCACGAACCCTTTGAGCATCGTGTCTTGGTAGGTCAGACACAGTTCAAAAGGCTCGTTCTTGTTAATGGTGTCAAGCGCCCGATCAAAGAGATGATGGATGACGGCCATTTGCTCGTTCGAGAGATAACTGTCGCACTTTTGCAGCCGCGTGAGAAGAATCGCATACTGGCGCAAGGCCGGCTCCGAGATTTGATTCACTGGGAGCAAATCGTTACCAACGGCGAACAGATACGTGCACCGCTCAGCCTTATATTCGCTATCGAGGTCGATAAGGTCGATGTCATACTTGACGTATTTGAGAACTTCCCGAGCCTCTGGCAGCTTTTCGAACTCTCCGAGCACGTGTAGCTTGTCGCACTTTAATAGCGGGTCAAAGTGCCGGATAGCTTTGCCGTAACCGTTGTGTTGTAGTACTGCAGCAGTAATGACGGAATCGATATCGCTAGCATTGTAGAAGATATAATCGCGCATGACAAAACCTCTTTTAAGAGTAGGCGTTAGTGCCATGTAGTATATATGTAGCTATAAAAAACTCCAATAATTGACAATGCGGCAGAGAGGATAGCCAGGGGATATCCCCTGGCTATCCTTTTTTCACAGTTTGTTAAACATATCTACTCGGTAGGAACACGAGGTTGTCTGTTTCTTTGGAGCTAGACATATAGAGACGACTAGGGTTGATGAAGTTCTTTTCGCTGCGATAGATATCCGGATCACGGAATAGATCCCACATATTTTCCGGATCACCCGTATAACCAGACCTACGCAGCACATCATCAAAGCCCTTGTTCGAGAACATAAAGAGCTTAGCTGGTGTGATGAGGCTAGTGCTTGCCAGCGCTGTATCAGGATAGCGGTACAGATCCCAGATATCGATATCGTCGATGCTCGGGTTGATCTGCTGAACCTGAATCGAGCAACTCACATATAAACAGTCTTCACTATCGGCTCGTTCTTTGAGCATCAATGAAAACTGTTCAGCCGGTTCACTTAAGGCATCGACAACTAGCTGTATGGTGAAACTACCACGGTTGTCACGGATGACTATTTCACCGCTACTGGCGATAAAATCATCGTCGTCAGTCGTGTTGTGAACAATCTCCCAATAGATCGTCGTACCGTCGGGTACGTCTTTACTTGTGATCTGTACATTAAAGCTACCGCCTTCAGGAACACGTTCAGGCAGATAGGCAATCTTATATCCCGATAATATCCCTAGCTTAGAGAGCGTCACTAGCAGTCGATCATAGGTGACAATTTTTCTCACTGGGCGGATCGTCGTTGCTTCCTTACATGTGAGCATACTCACACGCTGATGCACATAATCGATCAGCGCTTCAAACGCCGGTACGTCCGAGAGCACTATGGCATTACGGATACGTTCTAGTGCTGCCACTACCGGTTCGAAACCGTATAGATCTTCCAGGAGGTGACGATGTAGTGCAGGTGGGTATTCAGCCGGCTTATTCAGCAGATTGACCCACTGCACAGGTCGCTCGTCTTGCATCACCGTCTCATACAAGTTGGCTATCGCGGTAGCATCGTTGCTAAAATGCCCCCCTAGCGCCTGGTAGGTGATCTTAACGTCATGACTGATGGTCTTATCTATGATCAATATAACGCTACAGATCTCTTTACCATATTTAAGTGTAGCGTCTTGGAGTAGCTCAACGCACTGGTAATGCAGTCCGCGGGTGAGGATACGTCCGGTGGTGTTATCGTAGACTTGTAATTGGCTAGTGAAAAAAGGGCCATGCACCGGCGTGATGGCTCTTACTTCCCTGTCATTGAGATTGTGTAGCTCGCCGATCACTAGGTTATCGGGATTGACACCGGTAATATCTAGTTCATAGCGGATAGTAGTCGCAGGCATGGCATCTAATCCTTATTCGAAAGCTTGGTTTCCAGAGGATTGCCTAGACTGCTTTGATGATGCCGTATTCTGACTCTTCGATAGCCGATTCGACAATAGATTTAGGCGTATAACCAAAGTCAAGCTTGAGTCCGGCGTGCTGGTAAAAGTCCTTAACAAACTCTGCACACTGCCATTCATTGTCAGACGTGTTACGGTTAAAATATGCGGTTAACACTTCCCAAAGGGAATATTTATCACCGATGTGATTAAGCAGATACTCGGTATATTCATCTTGCCATTTAATACCCATGTGCACATAGTAAAATGGCGTCAGGCGCGAGAGGGGGTAAATGCGAATCTCTGGCGGACGGGCTTCCACTACCATCAGGCGATTACCGATATTCCATGCTATGCCAACGTGATCATAGCTGGATTGCGTCATGATTTGTACGGCTTTGAGTTTAAGATCGTTTAACGATCTGAGTTTAGTTCGTGACCAGACGAGTAGATCGCCCGATTGTATCGAACTTCTAATGGCGGAATAAGCAGCCATAGCGTTCTTACCTCTGCGGTAGGGTTTATGCAGCTAAAGTGACAAAAGCGACGATGCTGGAAGACTCATTAAGATCAGGGTTAAAGCGATCGTTAAGCCGTACCCGCAGCTCGTAGTTCTGTGCTGGAGCGAGACCAGTCAAAATATAACCAAAACTAAGCGTCACGCCATTAAAAGTGATGACGGTAGCTGAGGACCATTCTTCCTCACCAGCACGGCGATATTCTAGTCGGATCACTAACCCAGTAAGGAAGTAATATCCCGATGAGATAATGTTAAAGGCAATTTCAGCCTCAGTACTCGTGACATTAGCCACCGAACTAATTGCTGGTAATGGCCGCAGCATGATCTGCATATAGGTCAAAAAAGCTTCCGGGTTGCCTAGATCGGCGAAAACATGCTGATGTCCTGTCTCAGCTTTATTAGTGAGAGCAACACCTAAGTTGTTAAGTGAGGTTGACATCACATTTAACTGACCGCCAAGACCATTGATACTGCTGATTTCGTGAGCGTGGGATTGACTCGCCTTACTGTCTAGTGCACCACGCAGCCCAGCAACACTATCAATCGTTGCTAAGTATTCATGAGTATGATCGATGCCGGCTTTGCTATCGAGATTGAGCTGTAGATCTGCCACTTGAGTAATGGTATGCGTATGTTCTTCATCAGCCGTCTCACCCAACAGTCTAGTTAAGGTATCTAGCTCGGTTTGCAGTCCAGTTACTTGTGAGATAGCGTGGGTGTGAGTGACGCCGGCTTTTTTGTTAAGTGCCTCAGGCAAACCTGCGATATTGTCCACAGTACCGACAAAAGCATGTGTGTGATCCGTACCAGCCTTGCCAGCTAATGCTTGATTGATGTTTTGTAGATCGGTTGTGAGATTAGCGATACTGTTTTGCGTGTGAGTATGCTGCAACCCAGCTTTGGTGGCTAGGGCGGTAGTAACACCGGTAACATCAGCTAAGGTATGAGTATGAACTACCTCTGCTTTTTCTGCCAGTACTAAATCAAGATCATTGACATCACCCAAACCATGCGTGTGTGTCGCATCTGATTTATTGGCGAATAATTCACTCAGACCCAATATCGATCCAGTATAATGCTGGTGATTAGAATCAGCTTTACCATCGAGCATGGTGGTAAGATTAGTTACATCCGTAACCCCGTGCTTATGGGCTGTATTGGCTTTACCGGCTACAGCAGTACTGAGATAGAGATCAAGATTTTCGATATCATCGGCAGGATGCGTGTGGTCTGCCAATGCTAGTGCTGCTAGTATGGTTTCTAGACCACCTACTTCTGTGAACTGATGGGTGTGATCGACTAATGCTTTACTGTCTAGTGCTGCCGTCAGACCACTAATCTTAGAGATCGGGTGTGAGTGTTCGGTGACAACTAGACTTGGAATCGCATTAATAAAGGTCGATACTCGCATGAGTTTATTTTTTTCATTGGCGATCATGACGACCCATTCGTCACCCAATAAGGCATCCATGCGTGGAAACTGCGAGATCTTAAGAATAGGTTGATTCATGTTGTTGTCCTCAGTTCAAAGAAAGTTCAGTTACTAACGGATAACCGTGTTCTGACACCAGCGTGACTCCGTCTTCACTCACGAGACTAGCAGTGATTGGTGTATCGAAAATCTGACCACGGATGTAAAGAGCTAGGTCAAAAAATACTGCTTGGTCGAGATTGACTGCAGTGACGTAGATTTCATCATGCGGACCACGAGCGTAGTTGGCTTTTTCATAGAGACGAAAAGGCTTAATGCCGGTGCTATGAGTTAATTTTACATAGGCGCGTAGTCGATGCTGGTCATTGACATTACGTGCTTTGAGATCAAGACTGAAATCACTGCTGAGTCCGGGAGGTTTTAACTCCCAGCTATAATCACTAGGCGAACGCATCACGTTACTATGCCGTACATAGGCCTCGACTATTAGCCGTACCACTGTCTCGATGTTTTGTTCCCACGTCATAATCGTTACCCCTATTGTAGCTATCCAGACGATTTACGTGAGATACGAGAGGTGGCACAAAGCCACCTCTCGTGTAGGGCTAGTTGTTCGGTGCAGTGGGTCGATTATCTTAACCTAATGCGATTCGCTCTTTCAACGCATAGCCCATCAATGGCCACAGGTCGTTACGAGCGTTATCGATCGCAATCGACTCGCCGAGTTCTTGGTTATCGTTATCGGAAGACGCAGAACACGATGGCCTGCCAGCTAGACTGTAGCCGTTTTTAGTTGTAAGCACCGCCCAGCGTAACACTTGACCGGAAACCGAAACGTGTTTTACGATTTCCGTGTGGGCGATATTCGCTTCGAACTCAGCTAGTGAAACCCGTGGTGCATTGAGTCCTTTCACCGTCAGTTCTTGTTCGATTTCTTCATCGGTCATGCATTACCCCTATCGTTTAGTTCTTGCTTTAAAAACTCGACTTCTGCACGCAGTGCTGCAGCTTCTGCTTGTGCCAGCAACATCCGACCTTTCGCAGTCCTGCGTTCGGCGCGGCTCATCGACGGGCATATAGCATCGTATGCTGTCTGTTTCACGTACTGCAATCGGACATCGCGCAGCTCTTCATCGGTGGGTGTAGGGCGCATCATGGTGTAGCCACATACCAAGGCCGCCCTGCCAATATACAAGCAGTATCATCGATACGTAATGCTTGCGTCTGTAGCGCTAGTCGTAATGCTTCGGGCAACTGGTTAAGCGTCTGCCAGTTTTTCTCCTGCAGGCATCCATCACACTTTAATGCCCCGTTACCCAAACAAAAATGAGTGATCTTAGGCTCGCTCATTATAACTACCCCTTTTGTTAAACTATCCCACCTCCGTTACTGTGGTGGGATAGCTTCTATCACGCGGTAGCGGTCGTTTCAGTAGCCTCACCAAGCTGAGTCGCTGCTTGCTGTTCATTGAGCTGCTGAAGAATCTTCAACGCATAGTACGACCATTCTTCCATCAGCACCTTACCTTGTTCGGTTTCTTCCAGCACTTCGTGATTGTAGCGAAACTCTCCTTGAGAGAGGGTACCCGGCATCTCCCGTAGTTCTTTCTCATCCATGCAGAGGAAATACACCAGCGCCACGTAACCGTCGAGCTGTGAGTGGGAAGAATACACGAGCGTGGCTTGCTGATGGCGCACTGCCTTCATGCCGGCGATGGTTTCTTCATTGAGCTCAGCACCAAGGGCTACGCGAGCACCTGCGTTAACACTGTCGGTAACGCAATCGACCAGATCGGTTGCTTGAGCCGGGCATTGGTCCAGATACGAAGCGAAGCCGCACGAGACGATATCGGCTTCACCCGCTTCACCGACGACGTGGCGCATATGTGTGAGCACTTGGGCATCGTTGTTGCACGTGACGACCAACGGCAACACGCACAGCAGTGCTGGGTCATGCTGTCCTTGCACCGGCGGATTACCGATATAGATCGGCAGTTGATTAAAAGCAGCAGCCGCATCACCAGCAAGAATCACGGCGAAACTCTCGTGCGGATTTTCGATGCCGTCTTTACGCACCAGCTCGGTGAATTCTTCACGGCGGATATAAACGCATTGCTTAGTCATGTGCATCTCCTTGATGACGAATAACTATAGGTTGTAACACGATGGGTTCGAACAGATATTCGAACCACTTTTTGGATAAAGCGAAGGTTGCTTCATGAGCAGGGTTATGGATAACGACCATGGCTTCTTGCGTGCCACGTCGATATACCACCTGTTGAATCTCGAAAGCTCCCAGATCCTCTTTGAGCCGATAAAAACGTAGCTCATTCGGATCTGGGTCAGTCGGATCTTGCTCCCATGATACTGAGTCATCCGTGGTAACACGATACTTTACCTGAGGCACTTCAGCTTTTTGCAGAACCTCATCTACATCTAGCGTTAGTGCCCGGCATAAAAGACGAAACTTGACGCGTAGTCGTGTAAACCACTTAATCATCCTAAGCCGCATCTTTTACCTCGTTAAATTTCTCTACGAATAAGGTTAGCATCGTGCTCACACTATAGTTTGTGTCTGTCATTTTTATACCGGTTTGCTTATTGCCGGTAGTAATCAAAGTATGGTTAGCGATCAATACTCCGCACACTTCTTGCATTTCGCTATCATCCATATAGACATACTTACAAGGCATGCCAGGATAGAGCAGACTGGGGTCCGAGTTATGCCAGCTGATGTCAATGCGTGCGCCATTGTTAATAAGGTGTTGGCTATATTCAGCGAAGTTGTTAGCTGAAATACCGCGCGATGACACGGCAGCAAAGTTAAGATTGTCATCACGGTACTTCATCGATACTTCGGTGTTGATTTTATTACGCACGCCGATTGGACCTTCTTTGGTCATCTTGACGGGTTTATCCATCATCGCATCAGCACTCGCTTGACGAAAACCTATGCCTTGCTGCATCTGGGAAGCTTCGCCGTCATCCTGATACTTTTGCCCGCCAGTACCGACTACATGTAATGTCGTATCGTTTACACGATAGGTGCGATCCATACCGCTATATTGCTGACTTGGTACTGCATAGACAATAAGTTTTGGCACTGGTTCAGAAAAACGCCGAGTATCAAATAATGGATAAACAAACCATGTACGTTTGTCATTGTAAGTTTGAAAATAGTTACCGATCCCGGCAGTATAAACACCCGTATGACGTTCTTGCATGTAAGTCGGTACGGCTAGTACTGGGGTGTTATTGGGGAAGATGATCTGCTTGACATGTTCGGTATTGTCAGGCGAGATGATGTTAAATGCATCGATGCCGGGTTTACCATCGACATATATTTTTGCTGTTTCTCCTCCAAGTATTCCGCGGATGAGATCCTCACGAGTCACGTTACCAAATACTCCCTGTGTAGTCTTAATACGCAATGGTTCAAGCGTACGGTTCAGGAGCTGCATTGATAATTCCACCGGGGCTTGATTATTGAGCGTGAAGCGATCGATGGTGTTAAATGAACTCAAGTTGCTGTGGTTATTGGCATCCGGTATGAATACTGCCTTATAACGCTCGATCTGTTGCATCTGCGTGGTATCGGTACGATAACCATTACCAACAAGCGTAGTGCGAATCAGCGTAAATTCCATATTGTTACGATGCGGATAAACATCCAACATATAATCGCCAAAGGGGATATGAAATTTGATAACGATCTCATCACCGATTTTGTTAACGTAATCACGCGCAAAATCGATACTGGCAATATTCATCACTTCGATGTCATGGTCTACTGTATGCAGATAGCCCTTGAACATGAAAGCAGGCACATCGCCACCACGGCTAAAAATAATTTCGAGATCTGCCCATAATGGCGACTCTTGTAAGTAAGCTTGCATTTAAAACCTCTTGATGCCGTGCACACGCGATTTGAGAAACTCCGCCATTGAGTTGCGTTGCTGCGGATGTTTCTCCTCTTCGGTTATGACAGAAGGTTCAGGCCGGAACATCTGACCAGGGATCGCTCGAATGCGTTTACCGATATTAAGCTTAAAGAGCGACTCGATGAGTTCTTCAGGGATGTGGTAGCGAGCATGTTCATATACGGCGTTAGCGAATTTATCCATCTCGATTAGATCTTCAATCGGAGCGTTACCGATGTTGATGCCTTTTTCTAGCATCGTGCGCCAACCCACCAAATGCTTTTCAATCGCTTCATAGATGAGCTGTGTATCCGAGGGTCGAATGACAGATACGGTAACACCCTGCTTATAGAACTCAACCATTTTGTCAATCGTGATATAAGTCGTGATCCAGTTATTCACGTTGGCATTATCAATTTCCTTAATGCCGGTTACGTAAGTGCCATGATGTTTGAGAAAACTCATCGAAGTAGCATCCAGACTCGGTAGCCGTACCATATAGAGCTTCTCCCAAATCTCTTTGGTCGTATCATAACCACTCATGGCCGTACCCCACCAAGAGTGGTCTTGAGCATGGCGATTACCAGCGGTAGAAAATAGAACTGTTCTAGACGGTTCCATTGGGTGTAGTTCTTCAGGAGCACAAGTAGCTGCTGTAGGTCAAGAGCCTCATGTTTCAGATACCGTAACACCAATACTTCCAACAGGCTTTTCGTTCCAGTACCAGTATAAAAAGCTGGCGACAACACGTAATAGTTCTCTTCGAACAGACTCGGTAGTAGCCGAATCGTGGTGTTCTCGTAGATGTACTCGTTATAGAGCATGTCAGCAAGACCGTGATGCGACGGGGCTGCCACCAGATCCTCTTCAATCGCCTCTTTCGGTAATGGGTCAATGCCGAGCGTCACACTCGTATCAGCATCAAGCGGATAGAGAATGTAGTTCATGCGTTGATATCGAGCCGTAGCAAGCGAAGGCATGCGGAAAAATGCTCGGCTAGTAACAAATCCCATCTGACGGTTGATGTATTCAAGCTGACCATAGTCCTGCTCTAGCATCGCATCCCACAGGGTAGGTTGCGAGAGATACGCGTCATCTTCGATAGAGAGATTATTGAGATGAATGATCTCAGGAGTAGTGTTACTATCAACCATACGTAACAGATACCGGACTAGCAGCGGATCGTAAAATGTGGTAGACTGATTCGGCAGTACCAGAGTCGAATAGAGACGATTAAAGAAAGTCTTGAAATAATAGGTAACAATATCACGCAGACGCTGTTCAGCCTGACTGATCCTCTCGTGTTGATGTGGGGTAACCAACGCATCTAAGCCATCGATGAGACGATCTTTATGAAAGTAATACTCGCGCTGGACTTTTTGTTCGATGAGTTCTAACCACTCAGGGTGCTGTGGGATCAACCCATAGAGGCTATATTCGATATAGTAGAGCGATTCGCGATTATGCGATTTACGCTCTACTAGGGTCACTCGGAACAGTGCATCGTCGCCATTGTCAACCGAGGTAAGAAATACATCACCGACGTTCGGAGTGATGCACGAGGGCAGGTATGCTGAACCTTGTACTTGTGATACTCCAGTCTCATTGATATATGAACTACTCAGAGGTGCTGTGACACGCAGTTCTACGTGATGGATTTTGAGATACTGCTGATAGAGCTCTGGCTGACCTGGGTCATAATCTTTAAGATCATTGTTTTTACCGAGGAGCTGGCTATAGTAATTAACCGTCCACGGCGCACCTTCAGCATATGCTAAAAGGGACTTAACCGGCTGAAGGATATTTTCTACCACAGTACTTTTAAATTCTGCCGGTTGTGCTCGGGGTAGGTTAGGTACCACCGGTGAAACCGCATCGGGTCTGAGACGAGCAATAGCCATGATTAAAAATCTCCTGGTAATTTTAAGCCAAAGGATATCCGTAGCAACGCTTTATTTATCGCCGTCATCCAGCAGAGGCTCATTAGGCCTCTGCTGGATGACGGCTTTTAACGTTGATGGTGGATCGTAAGAATGCTAGAGAGCTGCTGACGCTTAAAACCGATCGAGTCAGCACGGATGCGTTCCCAGATCTCACCACGATAGGGCTGGATCGGATCGTTAGCGTATAGGGAATCTTGATAAGTAGGACGCTGTTCACGGGTAAATTTTGGTCTGCCGTGACTATCAAGCTCATTGAGATAAGCCATAGTCGTAGGAGACTGGTAAACGTTGTTGGGTCCAGGAAAAGTTTTGGTGTTATAGCTGACGATGTGGCGGAAGAAGCGGTTAAAATCAGTCGTGGTGACACGCGGTTTTTTCGCCAATATCTCCAACTCAGGAAAATTCCGCAGAGCCTCATTGATACACTGCACTATTTTAACGAAGGCGCGCGGGTGTTTTTTAAGTCGTTCCACTGCGGCTTCTTTCAGATACGGTAGATCTACCAGAAGCGAAAACATCACGTGATAGGGCTGAGTAAGATTAAGATCGACAGCAGCGGTAAGTTCTAAATCATGGTTACAACGCAGCATTCGATCTGAAGCGTAGCCGTAATTTTTATATAGGCCAATATACAGTACCGAATGATACGCATGATGGATATACGGGTACTCAGAAGTAGCAATGAAATCTAGTAGATCTTCGTCCAACGCATACGGGCTTAGATCACGTAAGTTAAATAACCCACGGCGAGTATCCTCATCTACTTCGGTCAGCACTGACAGAGCTGAAGCGTAGCCGGCCGGACCAGTACGCACTTTGATCTCATCGAATTCTGGGATACGATATGGCACATAGATGTTATTCGCAGCTTCGAGTTGACGAGTGGCTTCAAACATCGACAGCGCTTCCATCGACAGCGATCGGCTATAATCATGTTTGTTCTCATCATCTCGCCCGTCGGCTAGAAACGTCACATATTCAGCTGGCAGGATACGGTTATACACCGTAATAGGATATCGACAGCCTATTAGCGCAGGCTTTTCAAATGTGAGTTTATAGCCAAAACTACAGATCCACACACCAGTATCTTCACGTTCGATCTTCTCGGGTACCGGGCTAAAGTCGAATTGTCCCACAATACGCGTCTGTTTTTCAGCTACTGCCAGCGCATAGTTCTTATTCGTCATGTCACTTAGCAGCATGAGCCGATCGGTAGCATGAGATTTGACATAGTGCTCGAAAGTTTCCGGAGTGGTTTGTAACCGACTTTTATGCTCGTGAATGACTCGTATCAACTCCCATAGTTCATTGGGTAGCTGATAATGATAAGTGATGTCATGTAGGTTCAGATCGCGCATCTGGGTGATCTTGGCGTAGATATCATCACGCCATCTCACTGCCTCGGTTTTACTTAGTGTCGAGTAGCGAAAATTGATAGTGTAGTTAGTCGATAAATACACTGGCCATAATGCTACACGAATCTCTCGATCGAGAAAAACAGGATTGTGTTCACGTTGATGTACTGCCGTACTAGAGATCATGTCCTCGTTATACGACTGTTCTACCTCGACATAAAGATAACGATCATTGGTGAAGATCGCACGCCGGTCTTGTTCTTCATCGATTGTCGATCTACTTGTCGCGCTGGTACCCATCTCACCTGGAAACATGATGCGCGTAGTAGCTGGGATTTTGACGATGTTCTCGATCTGGTGAATGATGTCGACGATCGCAGGTCTAACCACCGCTTGCTCGACATCGGGTAAAGTCATGCTGACAACAGGCATATTGCATACCTTCTAAAATGTAAGGAACCACTTGATACGTTAACCAGACAAAAAAAAAAACACCACCTTCTTGCCGGCGTTGGCAAGAAGGTGTCTACACACTAGTAGCCTGGTCCAATATAGGTGAAACGAGGCATCATCTCACCATCGACGGTAACAACACTGCGAAAATCTTCTTGCGGACGCACCCACGTTTTACCTTGCACGTCGCGATAGACGATCACTGGCTGTTGCGTACGCTCATCGCTCGCCTTACATACGACAGTATAGATGCCGCCTTTGTAGTGACGAAAGCGGCTATTGGGGGATAGCTGCGCTTCAGCGATCATGTCGCGTACTTGTTTCCATTTCAGTACCACGGCGAACTCAAAGGTGCGGTTTCTGCCCTCATGATTACTCGGAGCTGCGTAGAACATGGTCTCGTCATCCCAAGCACCTAACGTACCGAGAGCGAGAAAATCCACTTCGGCGTTACGACAGAAATCAGCCACATCCTGCGAAGTCAGACCAGGGTAGCTGATCTTCACTGCTTTTCCGGTTAATGCACTAATCAACATTTTTAACTCCGATTTTTTGTTGGGTATAGAGCTCTAGGATGTGCTGACGATTAGGGGAATATTCTAGAGCCATGACGTTTTGCTGTACGGCCGCTAGGCAAAGCTCATCGGTACGCAAACTAGGTGCGATGAATTTTAACGCGCAGCCGTTTTGATGCACCGCGACTCTGCAAATCTCGGCTGTTCTTTGGCGTGGTGGGATGAGATATAATGCCAGCCCATTTCTTCGCACCGCTGCGAGATGCAACTGATCACTGCGTAGAAAATCAGGCACATGCTGTAAGGCCCATGCATCTTGGTAGACAGCAGCACGACATATTTCTGGCGTACGCATGTCCAACGGTACTGACACTAGACTGAGACCGAACTTCTTGACTGCTGCCAGACACATCTCCGGAGTTTTAGATTCCGGTATAACATCTGCCAAACTCAATTCGCCATCTACTACTAGTTGCAAACACCGTTCACGTGCATTCATGGACCTACAGCTCCTTTTGCTTTAGGGACTAATCACTAGCCTTCGAGTAAGCGATCGCCATGATTTCAGGAGTACGCATGGCGCTCGGGATATGTTGTAGCGCACGATAAGTCTGCCGGATAGCGATCAGGCAGAGCTCGTTACTCATGAGTCGCCGCGGCACATATTTGAGTGCCTGGCCGTCTTCTTGAATCGCTATCAGGCACAGATCTAGCGTACGGTCATGTTCAGGGACATAACGCAGACTCCAGCCGTAGTTTTGCAACGCTGCTTTACAGATCTCGGGTGTTAGTAGCTCACGTGGCACGTGATCGAGAATATGACCACTGCGGCTTACTGCCTCCAAACAAAGTTCACGACTTCGCAGCTTCACGGGTACATAATAGATAGCTATGCCAGATTTTTTTACCGCTGCCATACATAGTGCAGCAGTACGCATTTCCAAAGGGATCAGGGCTAGATGAAGAGCATCTTTTTCCACTATCTGTAAACACTGCTCCTCAGTGAGCGTTCGATAGGTGCTGCCTGATGAACCATGTTCATCTTGGGAATCGAACATTTTCTTACACGCCGTACGAAAGTTTTGCATTGTTTTTACTCTGGGTTACTGTGATTATGGAGGAAACTAAGAGTTCCGAAAAGAGTAACTTTAGTCATGATCTGTCCATCCAAAGTATGCAGAGTGTCATGAAAAACTGTTAAAGAAAAGCTTCGGGAACATGCGAGATGGCGAAGCTAAAACGCCGTACGGCGATATCGCACATCTCAGGGGTCTTCAGCGCGTTGGGTACGTACTCTAGCGTCCAACCGTATTTCTCCACCGAAGCCCAACACACCCGAGCAGTACGCTGATGTACCGGCACATCGTGCAGCCCCATCCCAGCATCTAAAACAGCTTCTAAACACATCTCTTCAGTGAGAAGTTCTTCCGGTACGTAACGAATCGCCCGTCCGTGAGAAGCTACTGCTGCAGCGCATAGTTCAGCCGTTAATAGCGAGGTTGGAACATACCGAATAGCCATACCGCAACGTTGCACTGCATCAAGACAATGCGTAGGAGTACGTAGTTCCTCCGGTACATCGCGTAGATTTAAGCCGTTGACTGAGATCGCGATGCTGCAAAGCCTGCCGTCACGCATACTTGCCGGTACCAAGCGCAAGGACGTGCCGCGTTTTACCGTCTCTACCCAATCGTTATAGGTTCGCATCGTTAATCCTAAAAGGAAAAAGATTTATCGGTGGCGAAGATATTCTCGATACCAGCTACGCTTAAAGCCATACTACATATTTTACATGGCGTAGCTTGGATCACTTCACCCTTTGAGGTTATGCCGGCGATATATAAACCGGTACAAGTTTTCCTCAGACGATAAAGCTGGGCGAGAATATTAATCTCCGCATGCAGATAGATTCTTTTTAAGCTATCAGCATCACCTGCGCGTCTACCCCAGTGTGCCTGCAATGGGTGCGTCTGGTGATACTGATTGCCACCCTCGGCGACGATTTTGCGCTTATTGACCGCCACTGCAAACATCCGGTGTCGGCCTCCCGATTGATGATGGGAGGCTTTCACCAAAGCGTATGAGAGCATGCGCTCATCGAAAGGTGTCATTAGAAGAACTGCTCGCTCGTGTAAAGTATTTTAAAAGTACTGCCATACCAATGGTCTTCGAGGCACTCCAGCAAGCCGAACTTCTCCACGAGTTGCAAGCGTATCGCGGTGAGCCAGATGCGAATGCGCTCAGCACTGTAACCGGTTTTACTCGCCGCAACGATGGTTTTAGCCAACGGCTCTTTCAGATGGCTATCGAAATACTCACGGATCAGGCTTTGCATCGGGCACGTCTCAGTCATGTGAGCGAGAACGTGATTGTAAAAACCGCACTGACGAGCTTTTTTCGGCAACATACCGAGTGCATGGGTGAGCATATCGACCGGTTGCTGATAGGTTTCTTTCGGAACATCGGTATGGGTGTCGAGAGGTTTTTCGAGATCGGTGATCACGGGTGTAATAATGGTCTCAGAATTAAGCCAGCCAGAATGCACCGATTGTACTAACTCGGGCTCGTCTTCGGCAAGAGGATGACTGGATGAGGCATGATCGAGAACCGCGTTGACAAGACGGCGGTTTTTCTTTACTGCTACAGGTGCTGCTGGGAATGTAGTGAAAATAGTATCTATATCGCCGTTCAAATGAATGGTCATGAGATGGTATCTCCTCTAGTAAATGTCGTGCCGGGGTAGGCAGTGATCATTTACTATATATGTAGCTACGATTTATTCTGTCAAGAGCCCTAGGGATGACCCCAGGGCTCTTGACGGGGGGTTAATGATAACGTGTCAGTGACTCATCGGCGTAGGTCAGAGCGAGTCTCACTGCATTGATGTTGAGTGCCGGTACCGTGCTATAGACACGATTGATGACGGCGATCATCGAATTAACATATTGACGCACCGGTTCCAAGGATTTCATATAGATAGTAGCGGTGTCTTTATGGGTGCGATTAAGATCGAAAATGGTACGCTCGATCGACTCGATAATGCTTATTAGGCTACGAGTGGCTTTGTTGACTTCATTGCCGGCATCGTTAACCAGTGATTGTAGTTTCAAAAGCCGGTCACATGCAATCGTCACTTGGCGTAGTTCTTCGGTAGTCAATACGCGTAGCTTGATTTCACCAGGCGACTCGGGGTCGCTAAATGTAATATCGAGCTCATAGTTACTATTTCCGATTTTAGTCGAGTTAAGATAGATCTTTTTGCCTTCAAGAAGTACCGTGGTAGACTCAGCAATCTGTCCTTCGTTACCCTCGGCGCTTTGTTGCAGATGTAGCGCATTGATGATGTCGGTGCGAAAGATCTTGATCTTCTCGTTCAGATCGAGCTCGAACTGTTCGAGATTATGCTCCGAAGGCGGGATCTCGCCGTTTTGAGCAGTGAGGAGTTTGAGGTCAGTAATTTTATTGATGTAATCGTCTTTGACGGCGTTCAGCAACCTCGAACTAGTAGCGAGATTGTTAGCGAGAACTTTGATATCGCTAGTGATGTCGGCGTGGCTGTTTAGAATAGTCAACACGTTGTCGCTACGCACACGGTTATTGATGACAAAAGCACGTGCGATCTCTTCATGTTCGAACTCATCTTCGAGCGGATAAGCGCCGGGATTTTTGAGACGGTCCTTGAGCTGGTTGTTCCACTTTTCGAGCTTCCGCGTAACATCGAACATACGGTGGAAAAACGCCTTGAGACGCTCCCACACTGACAGGATCGCTCGCTTGATGGCACGCCAGATCGAAACGATCGATTCGACCAGACCTTCACTGGCAATCTGATAAGCCATGCGGCGCTCGAAATGGTTCTCGAAGCATTCCATCACCGGAATGGGACGTGAATCCCGCATCCCGAGCCGATTGAGGATGGAGTCAACCATGACGTGCGTGATGCGCACCGATTCGACCGAGAACGTTTCTGGGCCTTGTGCCATGTTGTTGGCGATGTTACTAAGACTACCTGTGTACTGCATAGTCTCGATGATGTCGTCGGTCTCGGCATGCACGTCACACACATCGGCATGCAGTTCGATAGCGGACTGTTCGATACCGTCACGATCAACGTCATGGTCGACTACGACCGGTTCAGCTTCCACAGCAAGATTCAAGAATTTACCCATCACTAACTCCCAGTTGTGTTTGGCGCGCACAAGATGTGGCACCGCTAGCTTATGTTATTTGTATCGAGCCATACACTCTTTGACATACTTAGCAGCAGCTTGGCAGAGTTTGACATTCAAACCCGTTACCGTACCGCTAAATGCGCCAGTCTTAGCACCGATCGTGGAGACCACACGACGCTGGTAGAGCATGGCGCGACGAATCTTCTTGGCGGTGTCTTCTTTGTCACTGGACTGATCGTTCTTGTAACCATCAGCGGCCATCCTCTCCATCACGCTCACGAGAGAGGCAACTTCCTTGTTGGCTTTTTCAACGTCACGACACAGAGCATCGTTACTCTGCGTCATCTTGATGATAGCGTCGCAAAGTTTAATCATCTCGTCTTTGGTGAGGATTGTCAGTTCCGTACTGTCGCCACTTTTTTCCTCATGTTTACGTAACGTAAACTGAATGCTAAAAGCGATCTCTGAATCCGCGTTATCGGTTACCGGAGTCTGCACCTGTACGGTATAGGCAAACTGTTTGCCACCACATAACGCCAGATCTTTGCTCGGGTAGTAGAGTTCAGTTTCTTTCTCCTGTCCCCCATTAGCCTTCAGATCGATCTGACCGGTTTTATCAGGCAGCATGAATTCTAATAACGAACGAGCCGCAGCTTCAGTGTGCTGGTAAGCTTTCTCGATATCTTGATCGATATTGGCAGGATTATTCAGTTTCAAAGTCACATTCAGCATCAGTGCTGTCATAGCTATTGCAGCCGGTAGGCGATCGGATTTCTCAGCGAACTTATCGTGCAACTCGAACATCTTCAACACTACATTAGCATCGATGCGCTGGTCCGAAACAAACTTCTCGGCAAGCGCTGCATTTTCGAATTTGTCGTTCTCGTGACCTTCAGCCACAGTGACGTAATCGCCTTTACTCAGCTTAGCTTTGAGTGCCACGGCTTCTTTACGCATGCTAGCGTTAGTATCGAATACTCGCTTGATAAACGCGACGAGTTTTTTCCACAATGCACGAATCACTTCCACGATCTTTTTAAAGGCGTTCTTCATCGCCTCACCGATACTATATAGCGATGCTTCGAGCGCCATAGCGGGGCTGTAATGGCTCTCTAGACTAGGTTGTGATAACCCCAGACGTAGCGCTACTGTCTCTAGCGTCATGACTAATGCCGGCAACGCTGCAACATCCGGCAAAGCGATATTTTCCACTGCACTCACCAGTGCCCAATCTTCCATAGCGCGATTGAGTTTTTGATCGAGTCGGCGCAAAGCAAGCATCTCACCACTGACATCATGGTGCGTAGCGACTGAGAACGTTTCAGCTGCTACAGCAGGACTACTAAAATTCAGGTCAACACGACGCATGACGTTATCCTCTATAATTATCAATCATAAGATTCAGGTTAAAGGCTCCCCACCTAGGGCTTATGGCCCTAGGTGGGGAGTGTGCTATATCAGATCAGGATAGATCAGTATTTCGCAGCACATGCCGAAACGTAACGCAGTGCAGCACGACCGCACTTGACGTTCATACCGGCGTAGGTCGTACCAAAGGCGCCGAGCTTGTTGACAGTACCGGCGACCACTTTACGTGCCAGCATGAACGGACGACGGTTGGCCTTGACAGCAGCGTCATCGTTCTCGATGGTCTTGAAGACGTTGTCGAGTTCCTTGAGGAGGTTCTTGACTTCCTTATCGGTCTTTTCGAGCTCACGCACCATCTTGCCGTTGTCTTTGGCGAAGGCGATGACCGCATCACACACACCAGCCAGTTCACTCTGGGTGCCGATGTCGATCTTCGACGGCGACGTTTCAGCCTTGTCGTGGTCAACGACCGAATGCGTCAGCGAGAATTGATCGGATTCATCGTCACCCGACGGCGTGTAAAGGACAGCCTTCACTTCGAAAGCCTTACCGCCGACCAGCATGACATCGGAAGTAGCCTCAACGCCTTCTTCACGCGACGTGTCAATCGACACAGTCTTGCCAACCATCGCGCTAGCAGCAAACCCAACCGATTGCTCGGCCATCTTGGCGAATTCGGGAACCGACTTCTTACCACCGGCAAGACCCGTGACGATAGCTTGGGTAGCATGAACCGATTGAGCAAGCTTGCCAGCTTGCGAAGCCACCGAAGAGTGAGCAGTCAGGAAGCCCTTCACAACACCGGCATCAACCTTCTTGCCGGTGGGGAACAGCGCGTACAGACCCGCGTCATCGAACTCCGAGTCGCCAGAAGCGGGCACTTTGGCCTTGGACTTCTTCAGCTTCTCTTTGAGTGCCTTGGCAGCCTTTTCCAGACCGACGTTGGCGTCCGTGAGTTTCTTGACGAAAGCAACGATCTTCGACCACATCGAACGGATCGCGGCGATGATCTTTTCCCACACCGACTTGATCGTCTCGCCGATGCCTTCGAGACCGATACGGGTAGCGGCCTTGCGGCTGTTAGCCGAACGGAACGATTCGGTAGCGGGCATGACGCGATCGCCACGGATGCCGAGGCGACGATAGACGATCGACAGCGCTTCTTCAGCCAGCACAGCTTCGCCTTCGGTCAGGCCTTCACCGCCTTCACCACCAGCGTCGGAGACTTCTTCGACCGTGTCAGCGATTTCTTCGACGGTTTCGATGTCTTCGACGGCTTCTTCGATCGCGAACGACAGGGCTTCGATAGCGGTCGTCTCTTCGTTGACGACGATCTCTTGCTCGGCAGTTTCACCGACAGCGTCAGCAGCAGCCACGTCAGCGTCAGCACCCGCGATTTCGCCGCCTTCCAGACCTTCCAGATCGCCGTCTTCCATAGCAGCAACCAGACCTTTACGTGCAAAACGATTCATTTTCAAAACTCCTTCAGTAAAACAGAAAAGTTGTTACAAACGTTTGTGGACTAATGGCATAATCCACACTATGGGTGCTACTTTCGCGTGGCATTTTCCAAACTGGCTTTCACGTAGTTAAGCGCAGCGGAGATGACAGTTAAATTTAGATCATGGATAATCATGGCACCTTTCACAACCACATTATCTACATAAGAAGTCTTTAGACCTACAAACTCAGCCAAAGACTCTCGTATAGTCAAGCGCCCATGTTCCATACCCAGATAACGAATGTATGATTCTAGACTGGGTTTGAGCTGACTGCGATATCGGCTCACTTGGCGGAATGTCTCTGTAAGCTGCATGCCGTGACGGCACAGCTCAGCCATAATATCAAGATACTCCTTCATAACATCAGGAGTTAAATAAGGGCACTTAACTGGCACAGCACTAGCCAAACGGTCGTTTAACACCATTGTAGCTTGACTAGCACGGTACGCGGTTTTGATGTCGTCATAAGCTCGCAGTTCTCGACTGGGGGTTTGAACCGTGAAGTTCATGTCACCCGGTAAAACTTTGGGGTAATGGTAAGTATCCAAGCCATGCTCGGTTTTAACGTGATGTAATCCTGCAATCGGTAGTGACTGAACATGACTGACGAGCGGCACTGTCTCACTACCAGACATGACATGGTTGATTGTTTTGTTAACTCCAGCTACGCAAACCTTGGTGTATCCTGGCATTTGATGAAGATAGGCTCGATTAAATTCTAACAATACCCCAATATGCTTTTTAAAGTCCGCGCTATTACCGACTTTAAGACTAGCGATAGTTACAGCGTCAATGAATACGCCACCGTCGTTTTGCTGCTCGGGTAGTTGCGCGAGTATCGCGCGCGCTTTATCGATACGTAGAGCAAGCTTACTATACGACTTGGAGCGCTGATACGCGTAACGAATGAGCTGACGCGTACCGCGGCTGATCGCTGCAGCGGTTTGGGCTAACGCATAGAGCATACCTTTGGCAAAATGCGTCAGTCCCACTTTGCTATAATGGATGCCTAGATCTTTGAGTTTTAGCAATAATCCATCTTCACCAGAGTCTTTACGTACCAGATTGCGGTACATAAAACTCCCGACACCTTCCTGAGCAATCCCTAACCGGCTAGCCGTATCACAGAGGAACTGTGCTTCCATCGCTACCAAATGCGCCTGAGCGCCTTTGTGAAGTTCAGCATAGTGTTCGGTACTCACGTCTTCTTCTGAAGCCTCTGAAGCGTTCTCAGTGTCTTCTGAAGGGTCTGTGGTATCATTTTCGCTATCCGGAGCGTCTTCAGTGTCGATATCTTCCTCTTCTTCGCTATCTGGAGCCTCTTCTTGACGCTCCTGTAGCTCTTTATTTTTGACTAATTCATCTGCGAGTAGATCGAAGTCGTCTTCACCGCGCTGCGCAGTCTCCAACTCTACTACCCGCTCAATATGCAGTTTCTCCTGCGCCAAGTATTTACCGACATTGATCGCCACGACATCACCTAAGTTGCAGTGATTCAGATTTATTCGGTAACTCAGGGGTTGTGCGCGATTGATTGTTAATCGTGGTTTTAGGATGTAAGCCAAAAATGATGCCGGCAGTGATGATAAGATCTTTAAAGCCGTCAGCATGGCCAGTCCAGCCAGCTAAAATCCGCGTAAGATCTGGCGACAGGCATCCCTTGCTATAGATCTCACTGTCAACACGATCAGCGAAAAAGCACCGGAGTAACTCGATATCATTAGCACGCGGACGACCAGAACCGATCGCATCGATCAGCCCGACCCAGTTACCGATATTAACCGAGCGCTGACCGTCACGAATATAGCGTAGCGTATCGAGTAAGAACTCCATACCGCTCAGCGACAACGTCGTGGCTTCGGTTTGCAGATACACCCATTGTTTAAATGACACGCCATTGATGACGTTCATGAATGCCTTCAAGAACTGTTCACGGTAGGCAAAGTCTTTCACCACTGTGGCATCAAACATGAAGCGCTCGTAGAGCTCAGTGATATCAACCGAATAATAGAACTGCGTGTTGGGATGTTTGAAGGGTTTGATGATGATGTCACTGATATCCGGACGGGGGGATTTCGGTAACGTCAGTCCGGGAACGTCCGGGGTAATGAAGCCCGATTGCAAAATCATACACTTGAGCATGGCATCCTCGTGAAGGTGGTGATGCGTGCCCCCGGACTGCTATAGCCGGAGGGCACGCAGGAGTTATCAGTCTTCCATTTTCCGAAGTTTGAAATCGATACCTTCGACACGATTTTGAATATATTCGATTTCTTTTTCCAGATTCGGATCAGATTTGTCTTGTTGCAGCATCTTCAAATGCATCAGACGCAGCTCCAACATCTTCTTCTTATCCTTGAACCCACGATAGCGTTCCGCCTGCCATTCGGCGATATTGAGTCGGATGTGATAGATCGGATTACCTTCAAACTCACTTACTGCATCTTGCGGGATCGGGTCGCCGTTGTCTTTGTAAAGAGCAGCGACTTGCTGGAAGGTTTGCTCGTTTAGTACCGCTTCAGGGAGTTTGAAGAACTGCTCCTGGAAGTCTTTCGCTTTTTGCCCATAGATCACAAGCATCTTGGCGAATATAAAGAGATTCTTCTGCGTGAGTTCACGGATCTTATCGTTACCACCATAGCTCTCGGTGATGTCGACGTTGCGATGCTGGGCTTCATGTACGTAGATAAGGTTGATCAGATCGATCGCATAGCGTGAAATATACGAGATATGATCGACTGCACGTAGCAAGGATGCCTTACGGATACTCAAACCGTCTTTGATGATGTCACGGCTAAAGATCTCCTCGATTTGACTATCGATATATTCGAGGTTCTCGCGCACCGCCGGCAGACATTCGGCGATCTCGGCGATAAAGTTCTCTTTACGCTTACTACCGCGTGCGTTGTAGTTGCGATAGAAAACGCTCTCTAGCGCTTTGACCGCATCGCTACGGATACCGCCGGCTTTGAAGTACAGCTGCGCCGATTGGAACGCCGGGATCACGCCAGTCGTGAGTTCGTTTTTCGTAATCTCGATATCTTCGAGCAGATGCTGGCGTTCGATGCGTGGCATCAGGCTACGGATGAACTGGTACAGTTTCATTTTGACTATCCTGTTAAAAGGTAAACGAAGAGCGAAATCAGAACGACGGCGCCTGACCGAGGGAGAAGCTCTTGAGTACGTCGGCGATATCCATGCCGCCATTTTTCTTATTGGCTGCCTTGATGTCACGAACGTTGACTTCGGTACTGGCACTAATGCCGCGATGGTAGATACTCACTCGCTCCCATTCACGATCGATAACCACTAGGATCATCGCGTAAGTGTTCTCGAAAGCTTTTTGCCGAATGCGCGGGTTACTTAGTTTGCCACCGAGCTGACGCTCGACGTTGCGGGCCGACTCTTCAGAGAAGACAAAGATGTTAGAAGCCGACACCAGCGACGGGTTTTGCGTGAGTAGCCCGTACTTCTTCGTGTTGTTAGCACGCCGAATGATCTCGTTGTAGGTACCACTCTCATCATTCATTAGTGCTTTACGGTGCGTATCGATGATGTCTTGACACAGCACCAGATCACGGATGAACGAGATGCGTCCCGCGCGCCACGAGTGATAGCGCTCGACCAAGCTGTTGTCTTCTTTTTTCAGCGTCAGTAGATGTTCGACACTCGCGTTCGCTAGTACCGCCGGAGCTAGACGCACGTTGACCGGCACTTCCATGGTGTGTTCATCGACGGTGATCGTCACGCGCAGCATCTTACCCACTGCGAGGTTGGCCGGTTCGGTCAGCACCGATTTACCGAGCATATCACGCTCATAATCGGTCGAGCCGTGTGTGGGGGCTACGTTGCCGTTACGCGCTACGTCATAGGCGTTGTCGCCATTGAGCATCGCATCCATCAGTTTGCCTTCGGTCGAAATCCGTGCAGTAGCACGCGGCAGCCGGTATTTGTAGTTCTCCTGCAGCAGCACGGCCGGGCTCGCGTGCGATTCCAGGCTAGAGAAGAAGCCAGAGCTGTCGCGATCGGGGTTGAGGCGATCGAGGATTTTCACCACTCGCACCCCACCGACGCGTGCACCGAGCGACACGGCTTGCAGGTAATATCCCGAAAAGATATTAAGAACTGATTGCAAAATGTCGCCAGTATATTCCAGATTCATGCAGTCACGGGAGATGACAGTAATCGGCTCCACACGTGTGAGTTTGGTAATCTCTGGCAGCGATGTCGTGCGGTAGTAATCGACGGTGTTGGATTTTATAAAATGCACCACCTCGCCAATAATTTGAATAGGAGTGGTGACTACGGCTTTGGCGGTATTGAGGTCCATGGTGTTACTATCTCCGAACTAGATTGAAAAAAGAAAACGGGAATTACATATGTCAAACTTTGCTAGCATGGATGATTTTTATCAAAACACCCCGATCGGGTCAGTTGATAAAGCCATCGGTAACAACCTCTACGGGTTTAATCATCGTCAGATTCCTGGCATGGTTACGTCCAACAAAGACACGTACGGATTAACTTTTTTCGTCCGTCCGCAGCTTAACCTACAGCCAGGCAACATTCGCAACATTCGCTATTTTTACCCGTTGCTGTCGATGAACCCGGTGAGCATTCAGCGTTTCGTGCGATGCATGCTCGATCCCAGATTGATGGTAGGTAGTCCAGAAAATCCCACGGGACTAAGCTGTCCGCTGATCGACTCCACGCAAGCCTTTATTCCGATCCTAACCAACAATCTCACTTCTCTTTCTGGCTGGCCCGATCTGACGGTGCCTACCTACACTTCGAAACAAGGCGTGTATAACGAAGTGTATTCGCAAGTCGATGGCGTGTCGCGTAACTTCGAGTCATTTGACATCGATGCGACCTTTCGCAACACACGCGGGGACCCGATCGTCTATCTGTTCTACATCTGGGCGCACTACTCGTCGCTCGTCTACGAGGGCACCTTGATGCCCTATATCGATTATCTGCTAGAGAACGAAATCGATTACATGACGCGTATCTATCGCTTGACGCTAGACGAGTCAAAGACCTACGTGCGTAAAATCGGCGCTACCGGAGTCGCTTTTCCGATCTCGGCACCGATCGGCAGCTTCATGGACTTTAGCAGCGAGAAGCCCTACAACGACCAGAACAAAGACATCACGATTCGCTTTCGCTGTCTCGGTGCGGAATACTTCGATGACATTTTAGTCAAGGAGTTTAATGCGACGGTGAAGATTTTCAATCCCGACATGGCAGCGGTGGAGAATGCGGTGCGCGTGCCGCGAGATGTAACAGTAGCCGGCGGTGTAGTTAAAATTCCACAGGATCTCCTGACTTACTTCAACCATCGCGGTTATCCTTGGATTAACCCAAATAATTACGAGCTAGAATGGTGGATTCCTAATAACATCTATAACGCTAGGATCAACAACGTTCTAAGCACCCCGAGTCGGGACATTGAGGAATACTTCGGAGATTAAAGATGGCTGAGATTACTGAGTTCAATACGTTGTCGATCAAGAACTTGCTAGGAGAGCTGCAACAGTATCGCTACAACCCGACGCTAATCCAGCGCCGTATCCTAGACCATCTATCTGATATCACTGCAGGCAAAGTCGATATCGTCGATCCGACCAACCCGTTTATTTATCTGCTCGAAGCCAGTAGCGTTAATACCGCACTAGCAATACAGGAAAACACCATTCTCACGCGCCGTCAGTACCCCGCGCTGAGTCAGAACCAAGAAGATCTTTATCTACACATGTCGAACTGGGACTATCTCGATCGCTTCGCTACCCCGGCTACAGCGAACTTCCAGTTTTACTTTGAGCTTAATAGTCTGCTTAACGAGATGGTCGATATGCCGCTCGAAGAGTATTGCAAGTCAACTATTCCGCGTAACACAGAAGTCATCGTCGACGGCATCACGTTCTCGCTACAATACCCTATCGATATTTATAAGTATTATAGCGGCATCGTACAGGTTAAATACGATGCGACTCAGACGACCCCGTTGCAGACACTCTCGACGAATGTTATCGATTACCAGATCAAAACCGATGCGAGCAATACACGCTGGTTAGCTTTTGAAGTACCGCTATCGCAGTTTAAAATCATCAGTGCTGAATTTCCAGTACAGCTATCGCGACCCTTCATCGAACAGGTTACCGTACAGGATCAGTACTATGTGACGCGTGTCTATCACCGTGCCAGCCGTAATGCTGGTTGGGTAGAGATGAAAACCACACATACCGATCAGATCTATGATCCCTACACACCCACAGCAGTATTACAAGTGTTCGATGGACAGGTACGGGTTTTCATCCCTCCTGTATATATCATGAATGGCTTAGTGACGGGCACGGTGCGTATCGACACTTATGGCACACGTGGACATGTCGACATCAACTTTGCTAACTATGAACTAAAAGCTTTTACAACACAGTTGTTGGCCTTAGACGAAAATGCTGACACCAATGCATTCACCAACGCGCTGCAGCAAACAACATTCTTTAGCTTTACTGGTGAAACCGTAGTCTCTGGTACTGCAGCAGTACCGTTCGATCACCTACGTAGTCTGGTAGTCAGTAATAGCATCGGAGACCGTCAACTGCCGATCACACCTACCCAGATCGAATACTACGTCGACCGCAAAGGCTTTACGCTCTATAAAAACGTCGATGTCATCACCAACCGCATCTTTATTGCTACGAAAAATATCCCCCGTTCACGTAACCGGCACCCGATCACACCGATGCTACTGACCGTAGCACAGCTCGTAGATACAGCAGAAAATATCAGCAGTCATCAAGGCATCTACACTCAGGAAGATCGTATTACGATTCCGTCCGGAGTATTGATGGAGCTCGTCAATAGTCAGCTAGTAATTCTCGACCAATACGAAAAAACGCGTCTTGAAGCACTATCGAAACTCGCTATGACCGAAGAGATCAACTCTAGACAGCTGCTGGTAAATCCGTATCACTATGTAATGGATTTTTCACGCGATGAGCTCGATCTGCGTGTCTATAGCCTAGACTACCCGAACACCGATAAGATCAGCTTCCTATACCAAAATCCGACACTGCAGCTAGCGGTTAATACTGGTAGTCACAGCATCGAGAAAAAATCATTCGGTTACCGACTGACAATCACAACCAAGTCAGGTGATAACTATAAAAAGCTGGCCGATGAGGAAGTAGGAGTGCAACTTGCATTTCAACCACCGGGTGAGTCGTATTACGGCTATATAAATGGACTATACCTAGGTAAGAACTCCGACAATGAACGCGTGTTTCAATTCGATCTACATACCGAGTACGACATCGACCCTAAACACCGGCTTTATTTTACTAATTTCCAAATAGTCAGTAATTCACTTTTACATCTGCCCAGTCCATTAGCGTACACTTTTCAGATTTTGCATTACACCAATTCGTTCGTATCAGCGTATCGTCAAAGTGCGTCTGATCAACTCCTGGGGCGCTTTATTCTTGACGGTCGATATGCTGTCGTAACCCATGAGGAACTCGACATCACATTTGGTCTGGCGTTAGATAATCTGTGGCGACATTATCGTTCTTCTCTAAGTGGTAATGATTACCAGACCTATCAGCAAGACGTACCTATGGTCTACGATGAAGACGTGTATGACATAGATCCTTACACAGGTTCGGTGTTTCACGTCAATGCTGATAATAGTCTCAATTTTCATTTGCTGCACCGTAAAGGTGACATCGTCTATAATACCGATGGTGAGATCGTCTATCAGCATCGCAGCGGTGATGTTAAGCTTGATGTAAATGGTAACCCGTTACGTACCAATGGCATCGGTACCGTAAACTACCTCGATCTAGTATTGATGGATTATAAACACTATCTGGCTACACGAGAAGACCATGTTGAATATCGTCGTGATGTTATCGCTACAATGGACAAATGGATCACTCAGGATCTAGAAAATATCGATAAAGTGCTACTAGAACAAACGCGACTATTTTTCCGACCGAAGAAAAACATTGGCCGGGTGTTAGTATTACTCAAAGATGGCATCGAAGACTATATTGACATACTACAAAGTTTCCATGTTAAATACTATGTTGGCAATGCTGCCTACAACGACATTCGCATTCGACAGAATATTGAATACAGGACGATCGAGATTATCAGCTCGGTGCTTGAATCGTCCACTGTCACTATTTCTGAGATGATCATCCAACTACAGAAAGAATTCGATCGCTCGATTCGCAGTGTCTCGATCACCGGACTGGGCGGAGCACATAATCTAGATATGGTCACTATCACGGAAGCTGGCACATCACTAGCGTTAAAGAAAAAGCTCACGCAGCAAGAAGACGGTCATCTGACGGTCGAAGAAGACGTGATGATTGAGTTTATTGATATAGAAGAAGACTGATTCTACCCTCTCCCTCCTGCCTTCCTAAACGGGGGCAGGAGGGAGAGGGTTTATTACAGAAGATGATTCAGATACGTCAAGGCCGGTTTAATAGCCACATTTAGTAAGGTCATATTGCTAACCGTGGCTTTGACATACAGCACCGTCTCATTGAAGTTACGAATGGTAGCGACATTCTGGCGTAAGAACTCCTCTCCACCTTCAGTCGACATATCATGTCCAGCTGCTTGATCTTTGAACTTGATAAACTGTTCAACACAATCGCATAGCTGCAGATGCTGTTCATCAAGGATCATAGTGATGCGCTCACCAGCATAGATATCTAGTAACAGTCGGTAAGTAAGCTCATCGCGTTCTAATGCCATTCGTTCACAGCCGCTGAGTTCTTGCAAATGCTGTTGGAGCTGATAAGACTTTAGCACTTCCAAGACAGCATTCGTAGCCGCTAAAAAGGCTGGCACGAGATGAGCAGCACGATCAGAATGCACATCCGCAGCTGCAATTACTGCTAGCGGTGTGTCGAGCAGTGCCATCGAACTATTACCAGCCATGACAACAAGATCGTGACTGTCACTATACGCAGCTAGTAGAGCACGGTAAGTGGTTTTGATATCGCGTACCATCAACTCCAAGGTAGGTTTATAGCGTTTCTCATAGTAATCAGCCAGCATCCTTAGCTCACCGACAGTCTCTTCGAGCATTTCAGCTTCAGCAGCGTTTAGTGCTGCAGTTTCAAGTGCGAGTTGTTGACTTACGTAACTCGTGCCTTCGGCTAAAAATGCCCGGCTAGGTTCTTTGGTGAATTGCCCGATCACACGACGACTGTGAAAAAACCCCGGTCGCATAGTTTCGATCAGCTGTGCCGATTCTTGTGAGATCGTACCGTGACTGACTAGATGCTCGCTCAAGCCGCGCAGATCATCGATCCTAATACAGATAGCTTCGATCGCCGTTAACCGCTCAGACAGCCGGATTTCGACATCTAGAGGGGGTGTAGCGGTACTAATAGCCTGTGAAATCACATGCAGGTTCTCTAGTTGTACATCCGGGTCCAGATCAGCTTTCAAATCACTGAAAAGATTCATGCCGGAACCTCGGTGCTGCGTAGATCGCGATAGAGGCTACGGGCACTATTGTAGACACGCATCGCAGTAAAGAAATCCTCTTCCGTCGTGGCGATGGTATCACGATCGACGTACTGCGAGAAACTCAGAAAATCCGCCGTTACCGTGTCTTTGTTAGAACACATAGCCATCGGCGGATCAAACGCGATACGGTAGCGCCAAATATAAATGTTACGTACATATTCGATCACCACGAGCGGATCGATAACGATGAGCTCATTGATTGCGGAGAGGGTACGTGAGACGTTCATCTCCAGCGTCAGGCGAAAGAACTGACGGATATCGGTTTGCGCTTGTGCACACATCGGTAGCTCATCCGCGATGGCTTTACCGATACAGTAGCTCACAAGCTTTTTGCGGCTGGTGCCGGAATTGGTCAGACGCGTGACAAACTCTTGCGAGTCCTTGTTAAGTTTAGCGAAAAGATACATCTTAAAAACTCCTGTCAGGTTAGGCGGCAGCTTTTACAGCAAGATTAAACTCAGTGGCTTTGATGAAAAGCTCATTATGCGCGAGCTCTTCGATGAGTCGTTGTAGCTGGATGTCATTATCAGCATTACGATGCCGACTAAAGACAATGTTACCCAGACGCGTCACTAACGGTTTGAATGAACCAGTAGATTTAATGATACGATCCGTCGCATAAATGCTCTCCAACACCGATTCTGCCGCAGCGCGGTCGATATCGCCATCTTTTAACATCTGTACGTATTGTTGACGAATGCGTAGGTAACGGTCTTTAAGATCATCATACGTCATGTCATGCAAATCTTTACCGGTATTATACATGTTCATACCGAGCATCAGCAACATCACTAATCCGAGAGGGATGGCACCAACCGCGATGCTAAATCCAGCTGCCACTAACGGCAACCCAAGGAGCATCACGTCGGTGATAAACGACATGTAGCTCAGTAGCCGCGGGCTATGTTCGAAGCTATACTTCTCATTGATCTTGTACATGCCGATGACTAGATCACGACCGTAACCAAAACGTGCAGCGAACAGATCGGCGGATGCTTCCGAGTTGGTTTCCATGTATTTGGAATTAGGCCACTGGGATTTAACGTAACCGAAGTAGCCTTTGAAAATACGGCTACCGATGACTACGCGCGATTTACCCGAGGTGAGCAGATCACGATCGTCGCTGTTGCCAGTCAGATCGAGATATTCTTTATAGAGATAAGTGAGCTTCTTATCATCGCTCGGGTGCTTGAGCTCTTGCGCGAGGTTCGCCATTAGCGTGTTGCTCGCTTCCAAGCGGTTAGAGAACTCGTAGTTGTTAAAAAGATGACCGATCTCGTGTAGATATGCTGCAGTGAGTTCTTTGGCGTTCAGATCGACTTCACCGATGAGGGCGGCAGTGTTGATAAAGAACGTATGCACATAAGTGCTGAACATACCGCCGACTTTGGCTTTCTTGAGATTGATCGTACCTTCTTGCTCACCCCAACCTTTCATCACGGTCTCTTGGGCTTCGATGCCGGAGAAACCATGTAATCCTTGGTTAAGAAAGGTATGGTATTTGTTCAGCAACATCGGCAACACACCCATCAGCGTATAGGCATTATGCACGATCGAGATGCGCAGCCCAAAACGCTTGAACGTAATCTCTTCCAGCAGGCGAAACTGCGGCAGAGTTTTCACCATCTGCTGAGCACTTTCTTTCGGATGCGACTTAGTATAGTCGATGATTTCTTCAAACACCACTTCGACCTGACGACCGAAACCGTCTTTTTGTTCGGAGATATACTCCTGCGCGATTTTGATGCGTGAACCGGGGCGATTTTTGAACATAGCTATTTCCTTAGGGGGGAAAAATTAGAGATGAGAAATATCCTCTGACCAGGACTTCACATAAGGCATGAATAACATGAAACCGACTATCGTAGCACGGGAATGCAAATTTGCCATTCATATTCCGGAACGATATAATGTCCGCCCTGATCTCCATCTGATTAAAGAGCAGCAACATTGGTCAGATGGTAGCATCACGCCAAACGTGCGACTGGTCAAGGACTTTCGTCGCAAGTTCTGGGTTACCAACAAATCCAAACGTAGCCATACCCAGAAAAAAGAATGGGAACACTTGGACAATCTAGTTGAGTACGAGTGCACCGAGAGTCAGCTACGCGATCATGTCGCCAAAGCATTAGAGCTCACGTACACTAATGATCACTTGAAAAAACTCGCCGCTTCGCCGTACGTCTATGGTATCGATATCAGTAGCGCGTCATTAATCCGGCATAACTACATGCAAAAGTACCCCGATCATATCAGCCCTTACAACATTGCTAGTTTCGACATTGAAACCAAGCTCGTCAACGGTGTGACGATCGTCAAGATGGCGACGATCGCTTTTCGTAACCGAGTCTATACTGGGGTGCTACGCGATTTGGTCTCGGGTATCGGAGATCTAAAAATGTCACTGCGTGCAGCAATGCATCGTTATCTACCACAGTACCGTGACCGGCTCGAAGACGAAGTTGAAGTGTTCGATAGCGAAGTCGAGCTGATTCGTCACGTTTTTGCCAAAGCCCATCAATGGTCACCCGATATATTGGCGATCTGGAACATGGACTATGACATCCCGAAAGTACTAGAGATGTTAGAACGCCACCGTGTCAAAGCCACTGACGTATTGTGCGATCCCAATGTCCCTGAAGTAGCACGGATCTGTAAATACAAAGAAGGCAGAAAAAAGAAAGTCACTGCCAGTGGTAAAGTCACGCCCATCAGCCCAGCTGCCAGATGGCATACTTTTATTTTGACAGCAGGCTTTTACGTACTCGATGCAATGTGTGTGTATAAACAGCTACGGTTATCGAAAGCTGAAGAGCCGAGCTATGCACTCGATGCGATTCTTAATAAAGAACTCAGTAGTCGCAAACTCACCTTTGAACAAGCCGATGAATATTCTGGGCTGCGCTGGCACGATTTCATGCAGGAGAACTATCCAGTCGAATACATCGTGTATAACCGCTACGACTGCTTGTCAATGTTGGAGCTCGATGATAAAACCAAAGACTTGTCATTCACAGTACCTGAATTCGCCGGCGTGACAGAGTTTCAGAAGTTCAACTCACAGCCTAAACGCATTGCAGATGCACTGCACTTTTACTGCATGGACCGAAGTTTCGTGTTAGGTAGTGTGGGTTACAGCGATGATGAGGATGAGGAGGAAGATGAAGGACTAGGGCTCAAAGGTTGGATTGTTACGCTCCCAGCTGAGCTTCAAGTGCACGGTCTACCGGTTATTGCCGGTAATCAAAACATTTCCACCAATATTCGCTGTATGGTATATGACTCGGATGCAGTCGCTGCATATCCTACGGCGATCACATCGTTGTCAGTTAGTAAAGAAACTACACGGCGCGAACTCATCAACGTCAAAGGAGTTAGTGAAGATGTGTTTCGTATGCAGAACATTAACCTCATGTCCGGACCAGTCAACGCACTAGAATACGGCATCACCATGTTTAAGCTTCCTAAACCGCAAGAAGCATTAGAGCTGTACCTAGCTAATAAACACTGAACATTATCTACTTCCTTCAGCTAGCCTCACAAGCTAGCTGAAGGAAGTAGGCGTGAGTTAGGATTTTTACTCATAAAAAAAAAATACCCTCACTAATGCAACTAGGTATTTTTTTATTAAACACGTTCTGAAACCATCCCATCTAACCATAGTTCACTGCATCCTGCTAGTTAAACTCTGACATCCGTAGGTTCGAATCTTCATACCAGCTTGCATCCGTAGATACAGCTTCGTAATAAAACGGCTCACCAGCTTCAGTAACCGAACAACCGAATATCTCCTCCATGATATCGATTAACACGGTTTTAGTCAGTGCACAGACTTCACCCTCATACACCATTCTGTCTGATTCTAGAGCCAGGTAGCCACTAGTAAAAGGTTGAGAACCCTCTTGCAACCATCCTCCTAAATTACCAGCCCACACCCATTCTCCTGTCGGTGGCTGATAACTGATTTCATTAGTATAAGCTAACTCCATGGCACATACTAGCTGTTCTTTTGACAAGACGAAAATAACTTTCACGACACTCCCTTTTTTCAAAAATAGATATTACACCCCTCCCAGCTCATTAATGGCTAGGAGGGGTATTTTTATTTACTCCGCTGCTACTTCTTCAGTTTCAGTGATGGTAGATGTATATCCACCAGTTACTAACTCACCGCTATTGCCAGACATCTCGCCGCTATAGTCACCTACCTGATCACCACCTACTACACTACCGCCGATGGTGGTGTTAGCTTGCGGTGATTGGATATATTGATAACCGGCCACACCAGCTTGACCGATGCTCTCTCCCATGCCCTGAAAAGCAGCATTGGTACTGACAGCTACATCTCGCTGAGCCTCACTAGCAGCTATGCCTTGACGCATTTGAAAATATCCCAACCCCATACTACCCACGGTAGGGACTACGATCTTCGCCCATTCCCTGACTTCATTTTCAGGACGTGCAGGAGCATGGGTTTGAACACTTTGCTGGTTGGCTTGACTAAATGCAATAGCCATAGCAACGGCTACTCTGGCAGTAGTGTCTCCAGTAGCTGCGATCTGCGACAAAGCGGCATATTTAGCAGCATCTGCTTGAGACTTAGCCGTTTGTATCTCTACAGCGCGTTGATTAGCCTTATCTACTGCTTGATGATATTTATCATAACTAGTCGCGCATCCCGTAGTTAAAAATACCATCAAGGCAATCAAAATAAACCGCATGACTAGTACCCCTTTACGTAGTATGGAAAATTCCATATTATGTCGTCATCTTAAGTATTTCTCCCACTCTCTAGGAAACCAGCAATTGATCGAACCACGAAAGAGCGGTGCAATCATCGCGTGAGAAAATCCCGCCAACCCAGTGCCTACCGGAGTGACATAGAAATTGTGCTGACCCTGCTTACTAAACTTGACAAATTCAGCGATGTGATGCGACACTACTGCTAGCGGGAGTGGGCGAATTTCATGATCTTTGGTAGGGATAGCATAGCTCTGCCCAGTTAAACCGATACCTACGCCGTATTCAGCACCATACTGCTGCCTAGCTGTTAAGGCTGCCCCCTTACCATGCCGACCGGCTAAATTACTACCAAAGACAAAAATCATCTCTGGCGGAATATGTTTAAAAACACCCTCGTAAAACGAGTTCTTCACACCAGGATTACCGACGGATATAATCATTTTGCCCTCTGAGGTTTGATTCATGTACTATATATGTGACTCAGTTAAATTCCATTAACCAAGGTACTTTGTTATTATTGTGCTGGCAATGCTACCATGTGAGCTGTGGCAGCATAACTTGTATCTCACTCCAATACACCGGGATCTCAGCAGTTCCGGTTTGAACATCTTGAAAATACTGATACAGCGTTGACCATGTCTCATCGCGTAGATAGATAGCACGCGTAGCTTCGGTTTGATAGGTTGGGTTACTAGAGTTATAATACGTGCACACTGAGCGTAGATCATCATAGCCTCGTGTGCGTGCAAAGGTATTTAACTCAGCACTGACGTGCTCTTTGATAACTTCTTCAAAAGCACTGTAGATCTGTGATGTCACTAGTATCCGGTCAATGTAGGGGTTATTCTCGGCATCTAGACGTAATGCTACTTGGTGCAGATAATCAAACATCTCGACGATAGTTTTTTTCACTGTGCAGCAATCAACATATACGACAGTCCCTACAATCTTCGGATAATAAAGAATTTTCTCAGATAGTTTTAATCGCGCTGCTATCGACGCGTGGTCTTCGGAAAAGTAACACGGTAAATAAACGTCGGTTGGAATATTACGTTGGTTGATGTCGTCGATATTAAGAGGATACTGAACGATCACACCGCCATCTATACGAGCAAAAATGTTATCATGCATCTCATTCACCGTAGAAGTTAGGAGCGCGGTTGATCGTACCTGTTCGCTCTATCTGGTAATGCAAATCACAGTGCCATGCGTGTATGGCTGCCGGGTAACTATCATTGACAGCATCACGAAAAACACGTATTTTAACAAATGAATCAGGTTCAACATTAATCGCTGGGACGGCATCTAACTCCGAGACTTCTGCAATACAATGCAAAAAACGTGACGGAGTCGTAATATGCTGCGTCACATATACCGTCACCGGCGAATGGAAAGACTGCTGCTGATGCCCTTTGGCTACCGTATACTCTATACCCCATCGTACGACACCAACATCATCGGTAATAGGCATCCAATGCACGTGCGGGTAGAGTTTCGTTCCTAATGCAATATCGTGCGAGATATGATAATCGCACCACACTTGGTTCATTGTTGTGGCACTAAATAACAACCCTTGCAGATTACCCTGCACGACCCCAAACGAAGGATTATTTCCTCCATTAAAGTTACGCACGATGAAGTTCGAAGTCAGATCATACCACACCCTGCCATTACCAGAAGTAACAATGAGATTATCCTGACCATTAAGACGTACGGCTGAAGACATAATGTCATTCTGATCAATGCCGGCGATACCACCGGGTTGATCTTTAAGACTATTGATGAAACTTAACAAACTCTCACCTTCGAGTTCTACCGTTTGTATACCGTGCAATGTTGTGCCTGTGTTGTCGCTGACAAAAACACTCAGACTCAAAGTAGTAGGATCACGCACCAAATACAGCGCCGACGGAACCAATACCGTAGGAATACTGTTAACCTTATATATCTTTAACCCTATGGCCATAATACACTCCCTCTTTACTATTTTTTTAATTCTTCATCAGATTATCCCTACGTTAGAAAAATCTCCCACAAACACGATCATCACCCGAAGCTCATTAGGCTCCGGGTGATGATTCAGTGCGTGATATTAACGCTGATAAAAACCAATGATGCGCTGACGTGCTGCTTCGTCAAAGCCTTCAGAGAGCGTGCGCTCCATGCTGACTTGCCGTAAACCGCGCTCACGCGTGAGTGGGTCTGCGGTTACTTTGATGAGATTGACTAGCCGTTGATAAGCGTTGAGTTGTTTCTCGGGCTGCGACCAGAACTCAGCAAACCGATAGATGTATCGATCACTGAATGCACCATCGCGATACTGATGAAAGTACGACAGCACAAGCGACCACAAATTCTTGAATTCATCGTGCGGCATACGGTGCACGATCTTCGACAGAGTCATCCAGAAACTAAACTGGTAGCTCGCCCCAACGTCTCCGCTCAGCGGACGGCCCGGACGCATGCGATCCAAATAGGTTTCGATCTCAGCGATAACAGTTTTCTGGTTCGGCGTACCGTTGGTTTTGAGATCGGCGATACGTTGCTCAAAATCCATGCCAGCTTTTTTGACACCAGCCACCTGCACCGGTGCCTGAGCGACAGTGGTGGTGACGTTGCTGCTGACTTCGCTAGTAGCGGTTGTAACTACTGGCGCTACAGGTTCGGGAGATGCAGCGGTTGCCGTATTTTCTACTGTGACTGCAGCTACCGGTTCGGTTGCTTGAACCTCGGTGCCTTGATCTTTGACTTCGGGGGTTTTCGCCATCTTAAAGCTCCTGTTGAATTATTGGGAAAGATACTGCTGGATGCGCTCCAGAGTATTTGCTTTGGCTAGATTAAAAACTGGTACACGTAGTGCTGAGGCCATAGCGATGACATGACCGACGTTACCGGTTCTAGCGGTGCGCTCAGCTGCACTCTCAGCTCCATCAGCACTCCATGTCACTAGCAGTAGGGTTGGGCTTTTGAGCTCTTTACCTAACACTAAACGGACATTGCGTGCGAGCATTGCCTTGATAGGGTCAGAAAACTTATCGTAGACCGGTGAGAACGTTTTAGCGATTTCAAAAGCGTTCTTGGTATTAAAAGTAGATTTGCTCTCTTTTTGATTAAAACCACGCCAAGGTAGATGTAATTCGACACGTTTGGAGAGTTTTTCAAAATCTTCTTCAGGACCGGTATTGCCACCCATACGCAACGTATAGCCAGCTTCATCCAAACGCCGCACCACCCCTTCTAGTAGCGACTTACTTGCCTCAGGCATGTCTTGATTGAAAACTACGACGTACGGCAGATAAAGCTCTGCTGGCCCTTCTTCTTGCGGCGGACGTTTTTGGAACTTGGATTTATTGCCCCAGTTATTACCACCGCCACCTTGACGGTTACTATTCCAGCTTCCTTGACCACCACCTTGCCCACCGTAACTTTTAGACGGATAAGACTGCGATGCTGGTTTCGGTGGGCTAGGATCGGTACCTACATCGAATTCTTCCCACGTCATTTTTTACTCCTCAGGTTAATCCTACTTCATAATCAAAATGTGCTGATGCCAAAACCGTACCGTGCATTAGTTTCATGAACGAAGCGAGAATAACTGCCGATACGTCAGTTACTGCTAGACTCAATCCATTAGGGTTACTAGCCAGCTTTTCTCCAACGCAGTAACGACAGAAACTCTCTGCCTTCGACTGACAGTAAAGTGGTGAACGCATGATTACGTCACGTCCTATATATGCACGTGCCATAGAATCTGACTCTACTAGAACTAATTTACCAGCTTCATAGATGTAACGATCGATGAGTAGCTCATAATCGTCGTCAGTAAAGCAACGTGTAAGTCCTAAACTAGAACCGCAATCATCCATAGTAATAGTGTAACTACCGAGTGAGCGCAGTAGCGACTTAGCCGTCACTCCGCCGTTGACAGTCTCAGCACCGCGAGCAAATGAACCAAATCGCAAACCGTTCATCAATGCAGTATATTCTGTCGGGTCAGTTGGCCAGCCTTCTTCCAAAGACTGAATAATCGGTGTTGCAGTAGTCGTCTGAGTAAAGCTACTCTCGTTTCCGATACTTAGATACATTTTTTTACGTGCGATGTTTTTAACTTTACCTGTGATAAACACACCATCGCTCGGATCACCTTTGAGATACTCGCTATCGTAATCGCGTAGTTTTTTCTCGAACTCTGCTAAACGGGAGGGATCGCGCAGTTGATCGCCGTACTCTTTAACCAGCTGATCGCGATACTGCTGGATGCCTACTGGAGCAACGATATTTTTACGCGTAGCTGACCACACACATACCGATGACAATGAAGCTAGGTATTGCAAGCGATCAATGTAACGTAGATACTCATCTACATAGATGTATCGATCTTCCCGTTTATCGATGCTCACAGGAGTATCACGTAGCCGTGATGCAATCAATGTTTCGACTCTATCGACCGTGACTTTGCCTTCCAGATACGGTAGTTTTTTACCGAACACATCGGCGATCGTAATCGAATTGACTAGAGCATTACCGAAAGTAGTATCTATGGTAGTAGTGATGTTCTCAGCCCAGCGTGGATCAACCTGTAGTGGTTCTTTGAACTGCACCAATGGTTGGCCAGCAGGAGCATCTTCGATCGGGATGAGTTGCTCAGGGTTAGTCGGATCGACAAAACTATAACCCGTAGGGGTTTGCACTAGCCGACACGGGTAAGGATCACGTTGATAGTCTGTGAGATTCTCTTGTACGATCGAAGTAGCTGCGATTACCCAACTCTTATGTCTATATGCTCCGTGCTGAAAAACCTGCAATAGATAATCATACTTATTCATGAGAGACTCCATCCAGACGGTAGCGTTCAAAATCGTTGAGGATATGCGTGATAATAGCATCCACCTGGGAGATGGTAGTCAGATCCGTAATAAACCCGTGACTATGTTTGCGATAGGCAAGTAATGGTAGCTGATAACTATCGGGCGAGAGCAATAGCACTGACAATATATCCAAAGCCAGCTGCGGTAATGCCAGGGTAGTTTGATCGAGGTGCTGTAGATGCCCTAGATATTGTTCTAACGGCAGAGCACACGGCACACCATCTTCGAGTAACGTGATACCAAGGGCACTGTTACTGTCGATAAATTGACGAAATCGTTTTAACTTCACTAGTAACGGACCTTCGTCATCGCTATGCTCAACAGCAGGCGTGACTGAGCGTTGTGTAATGAAGTTACGTAGTGCTGTGAGAAATACCCCGTCAGTCTTAGAAAATGCATCTGCTAACTGGATATCGTTAAGAGCGCTGACATAGCCGAGGATAGCAATGAGTTGCTCTTCATGATCGAGATAAGATTCTAGAATCTCAGCTACCATCGAATAGTCGGCTAGGTTCTGTAGTAGAAATACCCCAGCGACAATCTCATTACATGTTTCAAGACTAGTTTCAGGTTTCAGATATAACGCATGTTCTTCCAGTAGTCGATCGAGCGCGGTTCGTAGTTTGTAGCTAAAAAGATCTACGATGGCATCTTGAGTATAGTTATCCGAGGTTACTGCCAACTCAGCAAATTCGCTATCGGGATATTTCAAACCATAGGCGAACAGTAGTTCAAAACTTCTTAACATCTCATCAGCTTGACCCGGCGGATAATGACTCATAATGAATTCGTATACATCATTGTCCAACATAACTACCTCACACTTAAAGTTAAAAAAATTAGCTAGTCCATATTAGCTGGAAGCACCACATCATTTCACCTTTGGAGATTTTTAATCATGGTTAGCAAAACCCTTAAACCGGCAGCGAAGAAAGCTGTCATCCCTGTTGCCAAAACAACTGCAGCAGCTATTAGTGATACCTACCGTGGCACTGCTCCGCGCCAGGACCTATCGCAGTCCTGGAGTGAACTCGAAGACCTGTATCAGAAATGCGCCACCGGGATCTACGAGACGCTGAGTTCCGTCACCGAACTCGTTAACTACCCGAACCTGATGAACTACGTAACTAACCCCTCCGAGTTCCGCGTGGCGGTCGATGGTTTTAAGCGTGACATTGATCTCTTTACTAATCAACTCATCGCCATCCACGCGATGCATAGCCAACGTAGCGGTAATATCACTACCGAAGATGAGCTCGCTGCGGCCTTTAGCATCTATGGTCTTTATACCGAGTTTTTCGATAACTTCAAATCCCTGAGTTTCCAAACTGTGCTGTCTATCACTGACATGGCGATGGAAGCTATCAACCGTTCCAAATCCGGAGAACCCAAATGAATCAAGAAAGCTGTGCTAGCGAAGTAGAAAATACGGTTGAAACCGATGAAGTCTATGAGAGCCCGGTGCCTCAAGTAGAACCTGAGATAGCAGTCGAAGAAGATAAATCTGTACCGATCCGCCATAAAGCAGTGCAAGAGGAAGCTGTCAGTACAGCGACAAACTGGGATGACAATGATCTCACGCTACCTCTGCCGTCTAATCTGGACTCGGTAGCTCGTCAGCTTCTCGAAGATACTCCTAATATCAACCTACTCGATAATCCCGATTCGCGTAAATGGGCTGATGTAGTGGCTGGTGGCCTAGAGTATAATACGTTTGCCAAGGCTTTCGTGCCTACCATGGAAAACGTCAGCGCTCTTTACAAACAATCAGTGGACTTTAACGGTCAGCGTTATAGTGCTCAGGCACCCAAGATCAAACAGACGGAAAACGAGAACCTCAAAGGCGAGCGAGCGGTACTGAGGGTGATTCGTCAGCTGGGGTTGGGCACGACGTTCCAAGTGCCGCTATGGCATAGCGGTATTTGGGTTACGCTCAAACCACCCACTGAAGCTGAGATCATCGAGCTTAACCGACTACTGGTGTCGGAGAAAATCCGCATGGGTCGTTTCACCTACGGTCTGGTGTATTCGAATACGACGAGCTACACTGTCGATTACCTGATGGATTTCATCGCTTCGCATATCTACACCACTACGGTACGTAACGAGGAACTGCCGATTTCGAATATCCGGGACCATATCGCAGTGCAAGATCTATTCACACTGGTGTGGGGTTTTGCTTGTACGATGTACCCGAAAGGCTTTCAGTACCAACGTGGCTGTCTGACCAATCCAGAAAAATGCAACCACGTCGTTGAGGAACGGCTGAATCTGAGTAAACTACTGTGGACCAACAGCAATGCTCTAACTGAGTGGCAGAAATCTCACATGGCACTGCGTCAACCGTTCGGTCGTGATCTCAGTAGCGTGAAGAAGTACCGGGATGAGATGCTAGGACTGAAAAACCGTCGTGTCTCACTCTCGGATGCGTTCACAGATTCAGAGCTACATGTCACTCTCAAATCGCCGACGGTCACGCAGTATGTCAACGAAGGCCATCGTTGGATTTCTGGCATCGTTGATAAGATCACTACGAGCATCAATACTACTGCCAATGATGAAGAACGTAACCTCATCATCCAACGGTATGCGCAGGCTACTTCAATGCGCCAGTATGCCCACTGGATCGAATCGATCGAACTCGATAGCAACGTCATCGATGATCGCGAAACCATCGAGATGACGCTGGATGTGATGTCGGCAGATGATCGGGTGCGTGAAAAGTTCATTGAAGCCGTGGTCAAGTATATCAATGATAGCACGCTGGCAGTAGTTGGCATTCCTACTTACGACTGCCCGGTATGTCATACGGAGCAAAAAGAAAACACCATCAATGATGCATTTGTTAACATCATCCCGTTGGATGTGATCCAGCTTTTTTTCGGCCTCATCACTCAGCGAATTCAGAGAATAGCGACTCGCTGAGTGGACGTCATATCGCTGTACCAGGTTTCGGACTGGATGTAGACTGGTACAGCTTTATCGGTGAGATGTTCAAGAAGCTACCCAAACTCAATGCCGTCGATAGCGCTATTGTGTTGGGTAGTGCTTATGATGTCGAGTATGGTGTACACAACCATTTCAAACAAGCAATCGCCAAACCACTATCGAGTGTTGCATTTCATGATGTTGAAAATCCCAATGATGGCAGTCTCATGGAGACGATACTGCGTATCTACATCGCCAAAAACATCCGTGAGATCTATGGACTAAGCATCGCCGAATACTTGGAGATGCCGGTTGATGTTGTCGATATGCTCAATCGCTCAGCCGATGAAGAAAACCGACGTAAGTCCAACATCGCAGCATCAGTGGAGCAGCAGTTTCATTCCGATAGCAAAAAATAAAGCACCCTCTCTTCTCCCTACCGGCATCTGCCAGGTAGGGAGAAGAGGGAAGTGCCTTAAACACGCTGGTGTTCTAGGTGTTCGATGATCCAATCGAACTGAGGCATAGTGATAATCTTGCAGTTTTCAGGCTCACCGTAGTAATAGTAATGAGCCAGTGGCAACGAGCTCTCGCGCAACATCTTCAGATATTGCGGATGTTGCTCTAGCTTATAGGTGATGGCTTGACGGATCTCTTCTTCGAAATTGTCACACGGGACTTTGAGGTATTGTTTACCGAGACGTTTAGCCGCTAGCCCGTGAGTGCCTCTTAGAGCCTCTACACTCTTACCAGTACCGAGCCAGTACCAGAACCCTTCGATGCTCTCGAAAACCCCGTATAGGGGGTGTATGAACGGTGCGCGGGCAAAGTTAGATAACCAGCGTCCGAGCTCGGTGTTGCCGCGGCTATAAACGTTGATGTGATCGACCCCATCGTTAACGGGCAGGTAGTTTTTACCGTGACGAGCGATAAAAGCATCCACGCCAGCATCCCATGTCTCGTGACTACTGATCTCCTCCCAGATGCGTTGGATGACATCACCGTGACACGGTACCGGTTTACAAAAACACATCAGGTCCGAATCTTTGGTGAGTTGCCTCAAAGCACCCAGCATTATGACGTCACGCTGAAGGATTTTGTTCGTCAGCCATTTGTCGTACATCGCGATGACGGCTTCACGCGTGCCGTGTTCACCGATGACGTAAGGGTTACCAAACACCGAGCCCCTACCGATATAGACCGTAGTCCAGCTTTTGGCGTCCTTGTATTTGTTCAACACTCGCATAGATGGTTCCTAGGGTTTAAGTAGAGTTGTGTGTGTTGCTCAACGATGACAGATCGTACGTTAGCAGTGGTTTTGTTATCGTGGATAGCTTTACAGACCTGCTCATAGATTTCTTCCTCATTTATCATCTCCAACACGTACGGACTACGGAGCGCAGCCGAGAGGCATAACTCGTAGGTTTGGTCACGGACGTATCGCAGGGCGAAAGAGTTTTGTTCGACTGCTGCCTTACAGATCTCCGGGGTTTGCTGTCGGACGAACTTCAGTGTCAGGCCGTTTTGCTGTACGGCGATCAGACTCAGTCGATGAAACTGCAGAGGTGCGAATTTCAGCAGCATGCCGTCACGCTTGAGAGCCTTCGTCCAGAACTCTTCGGTCGGGTTGTTCACATAGACGACTATCGAAGGATTGGTCGCGACCGCTTCTAGGCAAAGCTCCAGGGTTTGTTCATGCACATAACGCAACGCTGCTGGTTCTTCTTTGATCGCTGCCATGCAGATCTCAGGCGTTTGTTCCTTGACGTACATGAGAGTCAGTCCGTTCTGACGCACTGCAGCCAAACACACAGCAGGAGTTTGGCTGCTGAGATGCTTTAGTGCATGAGGGTCTTTACGCACCAAAGCGATGTCTTGTTCTTCGGGGGTAACCGGAACAGGCTTCTTAGGCGAACACATAGGCATTACTCCTTTTAAAAATGACAGATGCGTTACTGGTGGCGATCATCTCGTCGATATATCGATGCGCTCTCGTTATCGCCTTTAGATCGATCGCCACATCACCCTCTGCCAACCACCACAATTCTTCGCTGGTAAGTCTCATTACCATCGGGTTATTACCCAAAGGCAAATATCTTTCATGCATCGTTGCTACGTCAATCATACCACTGGCATCGACAGCATCACTCATATCAGTAAGACAGTAAGCATGAATGAGTCCCAAGGCAGCACCATCCGGATATTCTCGGTCTTCTGCAATGGCGTACAGGTCGTAACCATACCTTTGGTGTAGTGCGATGGCAAGTACATGACAATGTCCGTCCTGATAATCAGGAAATACATCGTCCATCGACATCGCAGACGATACGGATTCGACAACGGACTGCTGTGTTGCAGATGTGATATGGATGCGTCTGAACACAGCGAAGCGCGCTTGATGAATTGAAGTCAAACGAGATGCTTCGTTCATAGCCTCAAGTTCACTGAGGTGTCGGTAAGGATTAAGGCTAAAACTATAGGACCTATCGTCCTGTATCCGTGCCACCACCCATACTGTTCGGTACCGAGATTTAATGGTTTCGCTAGCTTTTACGCCCATCTTAAAACCACGCCACAAGGTTCTAACATTTTTATCTATGTAGTTACCTTGATCATTTTTCTCAATGCGTTGATGAGCCTTAGTCACCATCTCTTCAAATACTTTTCGGTGCTCTGCATTCAGCATGCTGGTCCTCTTTTAGATGTTTTGCATCACTGTAGTGATACGATCTTTACGATCCATGACCATCGTGTAGTATTCCTCGATGTCCTTCTTGCGCTGAGCGCCGTTGTAGCATGCCAGCGCCATTTTGGTGTTCCCGCGTCTGTCGAAACAGTCTTTCAGCACTTGAGCGCCTACTTCGATAGACACGCGTACATCTCTGAGATCGCGCCCACGGATCTTCTCCTGATGCCACTTCGGTAGCACTTGCGTGTAGCCGATTGCACCCACCGGAGAGACGGCGTTACGATTAAAGCTCGACTCAGCCGCAATCAGCCCTATCATGAGCATCGGGTTAAGATTATGCTTTCTAGCGTGCTGGTGGGTGAGTTCAACGATGCGCTGTGCCGTCTCGTACTCGACTGCCCTGTAGACCTTAGTGATGGCCAGGGCGAGTTTATGTTGCGTGGGTGATTTTGCTGCTGTGTTCCTGCTCACTGTCGGCTTGACCCTGGCTTGAGGTTTAGTAAACACCAGCGGTTCTTCAACATAGGTGATCGGACGGGTGTCGCTAGAAGATTCGGCGAGTTGGTAAGTTTTGTCCTGATCGCGTTCGTGTTCGACATGATCGTTCCAGCTCAGAGCCAGTAGTGCACCCCAGATAAATGCGAGCCAAACACACGTGCTAAACTTAGTCATCGGAATATCCTCCCTTTCTTTTTTCGCTACTGATACCACAGGGACAGCTAGTGTCCCCGACACATTAAAGACCCAGCAAAACCAAGGCGACGATCGCAGTGATAACGACAGTCGAGCGGATAACGCCGTTGCCTTGGGTGTAAGCGGTGGTGATGGTGTGCATGATGGAAGTTCCTGGTGTCGATAGAACCCCTACGGCATTAGACTATAGGGGAAACGGGTGAACTGAATAGCGTGCGGGTTAAAACATGTCGTTAGTGGAACAATCTGGCCTCCAGTTGCTGAGGTCGCCAGTAAAAGAGCTATGGGCAAACATCTCCTCCATGTCGGTCACGTTACGGACGTTCCAAGCGGAGATATCACCAGTAAAGGGACTGTATTCGAACATTGCCGACATGTCTGTGACGCTGGATACATCCCATTGAGAGATGTCACCGTTAAACCGACTGTCGGCAAACATACCCATCATATCGGTGACGTTCGATACATTCCACTTCGAAATGTCTCCATTGAACCGACTACCGGCAAACACACAGGACATGTCCGTGACCGCACTTACGTCCAGATGGTTCAAATCTGCATTCAATGGCGCTTGACGAATGATACTGATGAGTTCTTCACGGCTGGTGACTTTGATGGTTTGCATGATGGAGGCTCCTGTTAGTGGTAAAAAATCCCTAGAGCGATAGGCTCTAGGGGGTTGCGTATGGTTACTCAGCGTATATGTCGAACTCAACAAACATGTCGGTAGTATCAGCATCGGAACGGATGTTCCAAGCGCTGACGTCGCCAGTAAATGAACTACTTGCGAACATCTCGTGCATATCGATAACATTGGATACATCCCATCCCGAGATGTCGCTGTTAAACTGACTGCCTGCAAACATCCAGGTCATATTGGTAACGTTGCTAACATCCCATTTCGAGATGTCGCCATTAAAGCGACTAAGGGTAAACATGTTAGACATGTCGGTGACTTGACTCACATCCCACTGTGAAATGTCGCCGTTGAACTGACTATACGAGAGCATCGCTCGCATGTTAGTGATGTGCGAGGTATTCCAATGTGAGATATCGCCATCGAATTGACTCTTGTAGAACATGCCTGACATGTCGGTAACTTGACCGACATTCCAGTGCGAGATGTCCTCATTGAACTGACTGTCGCCAAACATGCCTGACATGTTGGTAACGTTGGATACATCCCATCCCGAGATGTCGCTGTTAAACTGACTGCCTGCAAACATCAGGTGCATGTTTGTGACGCTAGCCGTGTTCCATCGACTGATGTCGCCGTTAAATGAGCTATTGTAAAACATATGGCTCATGTCAGTGACATTAGATACAATCCACTCACTGATGTTGCCCGTAAACTTGCCGCATGAAAATAATCCACTCATGTCAGTGATACCGCTCACGTCGAGATGATTGAGATCGGCATTGACAGCAGCGTTGGTAATGATTTCGATGAGTTGCTCACGGTTGGTGACTTTGATGCTGTGCATGACGGAGACTCCTAGTGATGGATGAATTAAGCAGCTGCTTGTAAGACGAGAAACACGACAAAAGCGAACATAGCGCCTTGCAGTTCGGATGAAAACATACGATTTATCTCCCGTGCAGGATTCGGATGATACGGGCAGCCATCGTCCAGGTATTGATCACCGGGGTGATGGCCGTGACGATGATAGTGGTGTTGATTAGTAGCTCAAGCCTTCTCTCTGGCGACACCATGCCGCGCTTGATACGCCGTGCGATGATTTCCTGAGCGATCTCTTGACGTTTGAAAACTTCTACTATGCCGACGAAAATACCTGAGAGCAGATACAGATCCAGATAGCTCATGATTGCTCCTTTTCAATGAGCTGTAGCAGACAAAGCCTGCAGGGTTTCAAGACGGACCTTCATGAAAGGATCTGCCATATCAATCTGCACGAGATTGTCGATCGTATCTGGTAGCTGGAAACCATATTGCTCGGCAACTCGATAGCGATTACCCAGTAGCTTGATGAGTGCGCTCTGCACTACTTGAGTACCCACCTGTTGGACAGCGTAAGCATCGGCAGCCAGTTCATCTTCGAGCGACATCAAAATGCCACACTGCGTATTTTCAGCAGTAGTCTCGGGCATACCGTGTTTCAGATGTCCTACCTCATGTTGAAAAAGAGCCTCGACTTCCGATTTCTCCAATCCGATCATGAAGTCTTCAATGAGGGTGATGTAGTAACCCGATTTCACCTCGGTAAACTGCTCGCGTGCCTGACTATTCAAAACACCCGAGACCTGGATGTGCTGCAGAGCTTCTTCGGTCAGGTGAACTACCAACGCCCCACCTGTAATACACAACCTTTTCAGAGTCTCCTGTCGATGGGACTCGGTTATTGCCGCCAGCTGCATTTCTAGCGTGGTAACTTCGACAAACACGTCATTGTCATCAATAGTGCAGTAGTACATGATTAAAATCTCCATATCCAGTTAACGCCGAATTAACGTAGATCCAACGATAGTGTTAGTATCCATGTATTATATATGTAACTGCGTTAAAATCAGAAACCAGATAAAACTCTACCCACTATTCATCTAGTGGAGTCTTATTAAACAAGGGGAAACAATGTCGAAATGGCGTTACAAACTAGCTGAAGACTTTGAACTAACATCGCCGTATTTGATAGGCGTCACGTTCGATAGTCATTGGGTTATTATTCGGAATGCTCGCATCTTCATTCGCAAAGGCTATGCGTGGGATGGCTGTACGCCGTCGTACCGCATCCCGATGGGGGAGGTGCTACCAAAGGGGCTATGGCTCGGTATCTGGGATGGTCCGAGCAACACTCAAGGCATGCCTAGCACGATGAAAGCGACACTCGTACACGACGCGCTGTGTCAGTACCGTAACGAGATCCAAGGCATGACCAAAGAAAACAGTATCGCGCTATTTAAGCAACTCATGCACGAATATGAATCACCTAGTTGGCTGGCGAATCTCTATGCGCTAGGACTGAACCTTTTCGGACCAAAAAAATGGCAGTGATATGATGCACCTCCTCTCCCTCACTAGTCCTGACGGGCTAGCGGGGGAGAGGAGATGTGTGGGTCCATATTATGCTACTTACAGACTCACCGGAGAACGCAGCTCTTTGATCGATGCGGATTTGTCACGGATGAGCTCCATCTTGCGTCGATGGTAGTCGACTTGTTTAGGGATGTGTTCGTTATACAAGTAGTAGAACTTGACTTCCCGATCCGGTAGCTTACGCAGTCGTCCCAACACTTGTAGGTTGGAGACCGAGCTAGCGATACTGTTGGTAAGAATCACCGTGCGTAAGCCGGGTATATCGATCGCTGTGCCGCTAGAGATGATCGTAGTGACACGGATGTCCGCGTCGATAACGTTCTCGTAAGGATCAGCTTCGCAGTACCTCCTGATGTCGTATTGCGGATATTTGTATTTGAGATAGCCTACGATCTTATCGCACATCGCGATGCTGGAGGCGAAGATCGCAAGCTTGTCGCCTGCCATATGTTCTTCGACATAGCCTGTGAGTACTAGGTAATCGATGATCTTGAGGTAGTTGCTGGCCAAATGAGGTTTGGAAAGAATCGAACGTTCGTAGGCGTTATGCGAATAAACGTTCGAACCCCACTCACTGGTACGCAGTTTGGCAGCACGGATGTCAGAAGTCGGGTAGCTGATAGCGAAGACGTGGATGTAGCGATCGAATTCGAGGTTGTTGTAACGGGTTTCGACCGGGTACATGACCTTATGGATCTTCTCCACGGTGTAGTTATCTGAGATCAGCGTGGCCGTCAGCCCAATGAGACGTTTGACGTGGCTGTGTAAGAGCATCTTGAACATCGCATGGATGTGCTGGTGCGTCTCATCGATTAATAATGTACCGATACCCAATAGCGGCCACAGCTCATCAGGACGAATACCGTAATCCTCCGTGATCTGCTCACCATCTTCTGACTCGAACCCAGTGATGAAGTTCTGTAGAGTGCGGGACGAGATGATGACAAACGGACTGTAGAAACCACCGTCTTGAGCCAGCGAGATCAGCCCCTTGAGGTGCGACGAGCCTTGCACCACCATGATGTCTTTGGCATCGATGTTGAGAATCTTACTGATGTCACTACACCACTTCTCGATATAGGTGGGTAGGATCACTACCGCAGTACGCTTACCCAGACGACTGATCGCGGCGAGTGAGCAAAACGTATTATGCGTAACGATGTAATCGTCCGTCACATACAGATGCTCAGGATGTTCGATCGAGATACATTGAGCCTCCTTTTCTCCTATGTAATCTATCTTAGCTACGCGAAGTTTCAGTGTCTCAGCGCAGAGGTTATAATCACCAGTCTGACTTTTTTTCCACGGGAGCCTAAATAATTCACTAGGTTCTCTGTACCGGATATCTATCTTGTAATAAACCTCACCGTCTCGATAACGGTAAATGGAGCCAATACCTACAGCAGCAAACCCGCCCAGAGACCTGACTAAATCCGCGACCGCATGAGCACGCCTTAAACGAGTAGTGGTGTAAGATATCGAATCAGACCGATGAACTACTCCGTCCGTATCCATTAACCCCTGCAACAGAGCAAATTTTTGCCACCTTGATCCCTTTAGGTAGATTTCAGGTATGGGTTCCTCATGGTTTTCCCCTAGGGTAACCCCTCTTACATAAGGGTCTGCCGGAAGATCCGCGTCCGTACCTTCCTCGGCATCGATGAGGTCAATATACACACGTGAATTAGGTATTAAGATGAGCCGCGTCACCTCATGTGTATCGGCAACTCGGCACTCCCACTGCTGTGAAGCGCTGAGGTAATAAACCCGCCATAGATGTTCACCGCCGCACTCGGTAGATCTACCATCAGCGAAAGTTACCCGGTAGATCGGTTGCACGCCATTAGGGAATACACCTATCACCCGAGTAGGCGTGCCGTCTTTAGCAGTGACTGTATCGCCTACCTTTACATCCCCCATCGTCGTCCAGCCGCCCGGAATCTTGATCTTAGCATCCAAGGGCTGCATTTTACCTTTACCCGTTTGCAGTGCTACGAGCTTGGTGGCAGTGTCATCATCACTGGCGACGTAATCGACCACTCCGACTTGGTAGTCCTTCAACACCCAGCCATCGCGAATCGGGATATTGACATCGACCCCTTCGGGAGGCGTATTGGCAGTCACGTTAAAATGCGAGCCATCGATCCCTTGTTTACGAAAAAACGCTAAGAGGTGATCGAGCTGGTTGGCGTGGAGCTTGTACTCTCGGCCGTAACGCGAAGCGAACACCTTACCTGGCTGTAGTGCTAGAGTGTTAGCTCCTGGTGTTTTAACAAAAGTCTTCATAGTGTACAACTTAGAAAACTCGTGCAGGTATGGAATGACCCAGTTCGGAGGATTTCTGATGACTAGGAAGTGACTATATTTTTCGATATGGATCGGCATCAGACCCCCTCTAAAAGAAAAACAGCCGCCCTTATACCGGCGGCTGTTCGATGCGTTAACGGGATTTGTAGTGTGCTACTACCTCAGCCGGCGCGATAAATACGTCGAGCAGATGGTCGTTACGGTTTTGCGGGAAGAACGACTTCGGGTCGAGAATGACTTTGTACTGCGACTCATAAGCGTAGACTGCTGACAACGACCGTCCAGAGATGATAGGATCAATAACTCCCAGCCCAGCATTCTCAGCGTTACGCACCAGCGCGTAGTTATCGTCAGTGGTGTTCTTACACATGACAGTGTAAATGATCACTTCCAAACATGCGATGTTGACCGACAGTTTGGAATTCACCAACTCGAAGAGCTCCATCAGTGTGGCTTTGGGTGAATCGGGCTTGCTACGCATCGTGATGTCTTTGACTCGAGACTCGACAATACGCGAGATCTCGCTAGCGTGCTTAGCATAGCTATACTCCTTTTGCGGTAAACGCAGAATAGGTTTCGAATAATCCCAGTGGCTAAAATCGATAACGAAGTTACCAGTGCCATCGGTCTGCCAGTGATAAGTCTTTAAATGCTGGAGTAGCTCACTGGTGAAAACCGCTTTGCGACTGTGATGTGAAACGATGATCGGGTGGCGCTCGTGGGCTTCATCAGTACCCACCATCACTTCAACGATCTCGACTGCCGAAATACGCGATGGGTTGATGTCTACTACGTTATCGACTAGAGCAATGTCGGTAAGACCATAAGCCTCTTGTGACGAAACGATAAGTTTGAAAGGCTTATTACGCCACTCGGGTAGCAGCAGATAGGTATCACCTTTGCTACCGACTTTGAAGAAACGTCGTGCCAGATCGGTTAGCATAATGGCTTCCACAACGCTACTAGTCATTAAGTGTTTGGTCGAGAGCACTGACTGAGTAGACTGCTGCGTCATCATCGCGCTACAAATATGACCCAAGTTGGCATAAGGCGAGATGTTATCCCCTAGCCCACCGAAGCACACACTACATACACCGTGACTGTCATGGTGTTTGCATCCTAGCACCGTACGCAGCTTGATGGTTTTACCTACGAGATGATAGTCCGACCGGTTGAGTCGTTCCAGCAATCCCGTCGTCTCGTTAACGTAGTACTTACCGTCGAGAAACTCCAAATCGCCTTTGTAGATGACTTCATCGTTAACACGCTCTTCGCCACGCACCCGCCACACGAGATAATCAGTGCTGCAGCAGTTACCCAGTGCGATGCCCATGGTGTTTTCCCCCGGAGCCGCAATCGGGCCTCGTTCGAGATATTCCACTGCCATCGTCATGAGCTGCAGTTTACGGGAGAAGTATTCGCTGTCTTGTAGCGGTGCCTCGGAGAAATACAGACTCTTACTAGCAGCCCGCGACTCTAACGCCATGTTATATAAACTACGCATGCCTTTGGTGAAGCTACGTAGAATCGGCACCTCCATGTGACTGCCATCGACTTCAGTGACATAACCACGCGGACCGATGCACTGCAACACCTGGCTTTGTTTGACTACCCCAGAGCGCGTAAAAAGCGCTAGTGCGTTATGTGCCAGCGTAGCGCTCTTACCTAGCTCCTCACCGATCACTTCATAAGTATGCTCGATCGATTTGGGGTTGGGTTGCATGGCGTCCAAGGCCGCACTAATATTAGGGCTATCGGCTGCCTCCAAAAAGTCCAGAATGTCCAGCGACACCACGTATTCTTCTAAGCGATGAGTGAGATCGTTATAGATAGTGTTTGTGATCTGGTAGACCAGCCGTGTAATGTGATCACGCGCTGCCGGCGTATGCAGGTGATAGACAGCTGCGACATCCCAGTAAATGATCTCCAGTAGCTTATAGTGAGAGCTATCGTTGAACGACCTGCCGCGCAACACCTCCTGCAAGTGATGCTTTTTGAGCAGCGGGGTATCGGGGTACTGGCGATGAAACTCCCAGCAGTACGACGAGAACAAAATCTCCCGATCATTGGTCTCGATGATTTCGCCATCGTCGAAAGTCACGCGACATCTTCCCGGAGTTAGATTAGCCCATAGTTGTTCGGTGGTATATTTTAATAGATCTCTCGCTAGATGCATTTCATCTCCTTGCTTTGTTAGTATTAAAGGGCTGATTCGTACCTACAGCCATCCGATAACTCATGAACCTAAAAATTACACGCTATATACTATATGACACTCCTCTCGTGATTTTTAACATCTTCTCCAAGCCTATGAGCTCGGAGAAGATGTCGTGTCTAAAAACTGCTACCCTTCTCAAGTACTAAATATGTAGCTATAGCTGTATCAGGTATGATGCAGCAAAGACTCAATCAGGCAAGAACACTGCCAACGAAAAAATACGTGCAGCAAACGCGATGTTTTTTAACTGTAACTCAGTGCCGGCCATCAGATCGATTTTACCGGCTGCCGCGCTGAGGGTAAAATCACGAATGAGTTTTAGTTTGTGATTAACACTCAGTCTGATTGAACCCTTACGATCGAGCAGGTGTTTGTTCCACACCGACACTTCTACGACCTCAGCTGGAATGAGGAGGTTATAGATGTCGAAAACATAAGTCGCGATCTTCGGTTTGAACACTACTTTACCGTCGCGCGTGACGACGTAGTATTTTTGTCGATACATGCCACGAGCGATGACATCAGTACCAGCCACGATATGTCCGGTCACGGCATTGGCAAAATCACTTTCACCACCCTCAGGTCTTATGATTTCTTCTTGAGGCATTTTATTTTTTAATTCACCATTGTTTAAAAACGTGCGGACGTACCAGCTCCGGAAACAAAATCTCTAACACGCGAAGTCGGAATTGTGCTTGCAAGATTTTACGCGGGGTATTAGCGGTATGGAACAAAAACGCATGCGTCTCATCGAATACTTTTTCCGCCGGCAATAGCGTGAACGTAAGGTGGTCGTTCTCTGAACCGTACTGTGCCGTCGGTGCGAAACCAGTCACTTCGCACGCTACGGCATACTGCACCTCACGGGACCAGCCCGCTTCGGCTAACCACAGATCGTTGGTCACATCACACACCCACGACCCATCCATTTCTACCTGTCGTGGATTAGTACCCGCCCAGCCAGCTTCTTCCATCAGCTCTCTGAGACCGGCGACTTCGATGCTCTCACCTGCATCGAGTCCACCACCGGGCATCTCAGGTAGACTGCGCGCTCCTTTAGAGATCGCCAAAATGGACGAACCTTGCATCGCGTAAGTCTCTACTCGGTGACGGAACTTAAGGCCATTTTGATACGTTGCATATTCGGTATTCATGTTGTTAATCCGTGTTAGTATTGACCACTATATTGGACGTTAGCAGAAAAAGTGTGCAGAGAGCCGCAGCTCTCTGCACCTGATTCATTTTAAGCTTTGAATGAACTCTTCAGCCGCTTTATTCAATATTCGTGTACAAAAAGCGTTCATTGAGGTTTGCTCTAGCAGCGCCATCAGTTGCAGCGCGTCTTTGTATTCTTTTTTCATGCGCATCGTAGTACCCGAAGTGCCACGACTAGAGCGTAGCAGCTCAGCTAGCTTGCATCGTGCATGTTTAAACAACCACTCGTGTGCTTCTATTTCAGTCAAAGGAACAATGGTATCAGAGCTGCTCGAATATTCATCACGCTGCACGAGAAAAAATCTCTTAGTGATAGTGTAGTATAGCTCTTGATTAACACTACCGTCGACGGCATGGATTAGATTTGATATCTCGGTATTGTAATTGATGCCTCGGATCATAGCCCTAACATGTATCATCGGTCCTTTTCCTTAGAAAAAAAGAAACATGTCTTAAGAGAGGAAACCTACCCTCACTATCGGCATGTTTCTTAGATGAACGCTACTATGCATCTTAGAGGTTTTACACTCTGTCGAATGATGTCTCTGCTATTTTATTAGGCAAGCTTGTATTTTTTTGCTCGTCAAACAAAAGCTCAGGCCGACACAGTCGATCGTCTAGCTCGATATGTTCGTCAAATGTACCGTACCACTCCACCATCCACTCCATGTAAATAGCGCGCTCAGATAGACTCCACACTTCGATACGGGTAGTATTGTGTGACTCGTTGCGATAGATTCTGAGCTTGAAGCGAGTTAGATCGACCCGCTCCATAACCCATTCAATCACAGTGATGAGTTTACGAATACGGTTCTGAGAGCGCATGATTAACCCTTCTGGTAACCATATTTAATATTGGTGTTGATCAGCGATGTAGTTGTAGTAGTCGAGATATTTGCCTCCTTGTTTAGCGATGATCATCTGAAGAAGAGTGTGTGATTTCTTACCTCGAATTCGTTCTTGATGATTGTCGGAATTCGCGTAGCTCCAGTTGTGACTGCGTACGAGTTTACGAAACTCGTCGAACTCCAAGTCGCCGGTGTCTTCAGCGGTACGCACCTGTTCTTCCCAGTGCACTGTCGCTACGCGCTGGGCACGACGTTCGGCTTCAGCCTTGATCTGACCGATCGCGTACTGTTGCCAGCGCACATAGATCGCCATGAACTTCGGTCCGTGACGATGCGCTGCCAGCAGTAGGCTTTGTTCTTTGGTATGACGACGACCTACTTCATTAGGCTCGGTAGTCATAAAAGACCACTCATGGCGATGCATGACGTCAGTGTATTGTTTAAGTGCTACGCGAGGATCAGAAGAGAAAGCGATATTGTTCATAGATATATTTCCCGGCCGGAGGGTTAATAAAAAACATTTAATTAGCGACTACCCTCACGTTATATGAGTGGGTTAGTTTTTATTTTAAAAAAAGAATCCCCGTCCTCTCCTGTTACGGAAAGGACGGGGAGAAGCGCTGGGTAAAGAAAAACCCCTCCGCACGGAGGGGTCTAGGGGTATGTTTACAGCGGTGTGCCGGCTGCGACTTTCTCGCGTTGCTGACAAATGTAGCGGTAGAAATCCTGGTACTTGCCACCATGCTTTTTGATCGCCGCTTGGATCTTCTCGGCTTGCTGGCGACCAGAGCGCCACACGTTGATGTCGTCTGAGTAGTCGTAGTACCAGTCGTGATTGCGTACCCAGCGCCGGAACTCATCGAACTCAGCGTCTCCTGTGTCTTCTGCCGTCTGAAGGCGCTTTGACCAGTATTCGTTGAGATGCTTGTGGCTGATATCTTGCGCTTCTTGTTTGATGCGACAGATCGTCGCTCCTTGCGCGTGCGCATAGGCGCGCATGTAACTAACGCCGTTATGACGCGCCAAGCGGAAGAGTTCTTGCTCACGTTGCTGGCGCTGGAAGAGTTCGTGGAAACTCTCGGCCATGAAGGACCATTCGTGACCCCACAAAATGTCTTCGAAGCGAGACAGCGTCATGGGACCATCGAACAGATCATCGGTGTGCTGTGGTTGTTTTTGGCGCATGATGGAAGTTCCTTATGAGGGGATTAGAAAACTACCGGTTTGTTGGCTTCGGTCATATCCAGTTCGAACCTACGGCCCGTGCGCACGTTTACCAGCACGATAGTTTGCGGTTCGGGATGTGGCCGACCATTAAGATCATTGCCGAAATGATTGGAATGCATTGCCATCCATCCACCGGAAATGTCCGCCCCCATCGAAAACAAATCGTGAAGAAAAGGGTTGCAGTTCTCCGGATACTGGTCAAGCTCTTTGACCGAGATCGCGCATGGAAATTCATGAGCCAGTCCAGTCTCCTGGAGCATGCCTTCGATGTACTGCGTCACATCGATGTCGTCGCTTTGATAAACCCCTCCGTAGCTGTTGATGTGAAAACTCACGATTTTGGATTTCGTCGTGCGATTAAAGACCGTAACTCGGAAAGAGTCCGTATTGTCCCGCTCAGGCTCGCTGAACAAGATTTCGACTTCATCGAGTACGATGTCGCGTGCTTTGTCGGAGGGCAATTTCGAGATATACGAGTAGAGCGCTTGGATCTTGTGTTTCATGCTGGAAGCTCCTTGGGCGAGTTAGAAAACTACCGGTAGTGGCAGTCTTTGAGGTTACTTCGTTTCTTTGACTCGGTTAAAAGCTATTGAGCGGGCATGATGTTGCATCGCTTCGAGCGTTGCTTTTTCCAGCATTTGATCCCACTCGCGCTGGATGATGGCGTTGATTTTGACCTGATTGTCCTCACTGAACACTTTGTCGGTGACCATCTTGTCGATCTCATCGTAAACGTAACCAGAGTCATCGCACTTACCGTAATATTCGGGAAACTGATTACGGACACGCTTACTGGCGAAGAGCTGTTTGAGCCGGCTGGTAATTAGCTCGCCGACGTTCTCCGTGAAGCGTTTTTGAAAAAGCGCCCGCGCTCCTTGGAGAGCCTCGTCGCACAGGGTTTTGAATTCGTGTTCTTTAAACATTTTAACACTCCTCAGATTAGTTGCAATGAAAACGGTCCCACTGCGCGTCAAGTCTACGCGCTTCGATGTACATGAGTTCGGTAGCAAATTTACTCGCTCGCGCAATGGCGTTCTCTTGATCGGGAGCGATGACATAGATGTCATGCGTCACATGGGTTTTCTTGTCAATGCCACGCAGTTGAAAAAGCTGCACGATATCTCCTAGTGAATTAGCGGTCAAACCAGTTCGATGTTGGTGATGTCGTCGAAATCGACTTCTTGCGCCAGCTCGTGACTCGACTTCTTAATCACGGCAATGCCTTGGCTGAACATCAGCACTTGACCGCTGATTGAAGCACCGTCTTTGAGCGTGACAATGACTTGGTCGCGATGGCGATTGAGCAGATAACGCAGGTACACACGGCGCTCTGGTTCGTTAAACTTACTGACCATGATGGAAGCTCCTTGTTACTAGGTGGTTAAAACAACAGGTGACGATGCCATGTACTATATATGTAACTATGCTAAAATCCAAAAATGCTTTACGCTAGTACGGTAAGAATGAGTTAAAACCTCCTCCCACTACAGGTAGGACTAGCGGGAGGGTATGATCAGGCAGGTGCTTCGGTTTTACTTCTACCGATACTAATGTTAAATCCATCAGCGGCAAGCTTACTCGCTACGTTGCCACTGATATAGGTAGCTACGAGCCATTGGGTGAGTGTCACGTAGATCTCGGGATCGAGTAGATTGAAATACAGTAGTACTGCAATCGTGACGTAGATCAGCACTACCAAACCGAACTTACGTCCACCCGCTACCCCCAACTCGTCTTCCAGATAAACACCGGCATCGTCCTTAGATACTAGCAAACGTTGCGCGATATTGCCGGCAGGATAGGCGAGGATGATGAGCTGCACGAGCGAGAGGTAGGTTTCTTTGTCGAGCTTAGTAAGTACGATCAGCGCAGTGCTAAGTACAAACACCAGTAGTACTAGAGCGAACTTGCGTCCACCGATTTTCTCCAGAGCTTTTTTGTCCATGATCATAGCCTTATCGTTACGAAATAGCGGAATGCTACTCCACTAGATTTCAGTCGATTAGTTCTATGCCTAACTCAGAAAGCACTGCGATAGAGCCATTACCATATTCGCCGTTATCGCCGCGACTTTTGAGGTAGCCGTAGCCGTCGGCACTACACTCCCAGTAGAGGAGATTACCGTTTTGCACCTGTCGCACATCGAACACCATGTCGGGGTCGACTTCAGGACAACAGCGCGGCGGTTTACACTCAGGCCAGCGGAAGGTCTGAAAATCGTGCATGATCTTGGCACCTACTTTGATACGGGCTTTCTTCACCAGTGACTCCTTGTAGCTAAAAAAATACGTACCCTACCTTCATCAGGTCAGGGTACGTAGCTCATCCAAACATCCGGTATAGCTTCCCAGTCTGCATACCTTCTCTGAACCGCGTCAAAGCATCTTGGATGCCTTCTGCGGTGCGGTCGAACAACCGCACCCGATAGTTACTATCGCGATCCCAGAGATACTCGCGGCTACCATTGAACTCGCACTCGGTAGTCGCGATGTCGAATGTTTCGGGCTCCTTGACGAGTAAGAAGTGTATCTTCTTGCACTCCTCACACACATGTAGGTAATCAGCACCGAAAGCATCGGAGTCCATGTAGATCTTCTCGGTAGCAGGCTTTACCTGGCATTCCATGCATGCTTGCTCAGTCATGTTTGACAGTCCTCTTAAATGACCTAGCCGATAGTGGCGGTCTTCATATGTTATATATGTGACTGTGCTAATTTCAGATCTCGGCATCTGAGTAGCTGTAAAGACTTACTATATGCCCAGTCATCTTTGGGTAGATGGTACCCAGTCGAACCATCCCAGTCTTCAAACGCCAGATCATACACCCCGATCTGCACTGCGCCATACTGAGCTTGGAGCTGAGCGAGCTCATCGGCACGGCTTTGCCATTGATGGTCGGTGATTAGGTTGTCATCGAGGATGTAGTAGATATAACTGTGTAGCACCATCTGTAGCCGTAGCATACGAATACGAGCGATTACTTCTTCGGGAACAATGCTCACACCTAATACCTCACAGGGTTTTAAACTACTTCAAGCTGCCCGATTGCGCGGCAGCTTGAAGTGCGATAGGTTCACACACGCGGGATAACAGGGCTAGCGACTTGGTTCATGTACTTACCTGCCCGGTCACGATACGAGACTTCGCACGGTACATCACCACGGAAAAACAATACCTGCGCACAGCCTTCGTTGGCGTAGATCTTAGCCGGTAGCGGAGTGGTGTTGGAGAACTCCAGAGTCACGAAACCTTCCCACTCGGGTTCGAACGGAGTTACGTTTACGATAATCCCGCAGTTCTTGACGAACACTCCCGCTTCCAGTGCGAAATTCCCGTGCTCTGGAACGCTAAGACAATAAACATCATGCGTCCCCGACACTTCCCGGATCGCTGCCACCTTATGATTTTCAGCTACCGGTTTACCATAATAAGCACTAACAGCCTCCTTATATGACAGAAGTTTACTCCGACCAATGTCAAGATATTTTGCAGCCTTTCTGACAGAACCAGTTTTCCTCAGAGCATCCAGAACGTCGTCAGTTGAAAGTCTCGCCGCTTGGATTTTATCTTTGAACTCCAGGACAAGATCCCGGAAACGACGGAACACCGTCCGATCACAATCCAGTAAACGCGCGGCTCCTCGCAGAGTTCCTGCTTTTTCAAGAGCGTCCCTTACCTCACATTCCGTGATTTCGGTACGGAGATTCAGACTACGTGCCTGATTAACTTTGTTTGCACGGAATTCAGGATCTTCCCACAGTGCATTAAATCTCTCGGCGCTTTCCTTCCTTCTGACAACATCCATCATCAGCACCCGCATTATTTCGGACCGCTTTTGGCGTTCTTCAGCGGACATGTTGGCGCCATAGTTCTTCCGCCCAAACAAAACCTTCTGACGAGTCTCCGAGTGTTCGTCAGAATTCCAAAATGCGTCTGCAGCCGCCTTGCATCTTTGTACAAAACCTTGGTGCCAACTAGGATCTTGGTCGTGTTTTCGGAAAGCTTCTTTACGCAGCTCGCTGAGCCTACTCCTATAATCAGCATCATTCATTCTTTCAGCATTATGCTCTCGAAGATGCTCGGATGCGTTTTTTCGTACGATGTTGGTAGGGCGGTTATCCCGACGATTATGATTTGCGTGGTGCCGGTGTTCGTTTTCACCTGCCTCATAAACATTGTTTTTAAGGTTCCACGCATCTGATAAATGATGGGTACTAATGAAACTAAACGTAGTCGGCTGAACGACGGCCTCATAACCGCGTGTTTCAACTCGGTAGAGAGGCATCAGGCTTTGGTTAATCTGAAGATGCTGGGCTTCAACGTAACTGCCGTCGAGAAGTATGAACTTATGATCAGGCGTACACTTAATAACTTCACCATTATCCAGTTCTACTTCGATGATTCTTTCGTGACCGATCTTACGAGGCTGGGTAAGTTCTGCTACTACGATGTTAGCGTCATCGTCAACACTATAGCCCCAGAAGCGCTCACCTGTTTTCGCCCTTTCGACCAAATCCTCGAAACTAGCCGAGGTTCCATCCACCAGCGCTACCTTGGTATCGCCAGTAAAGCACCTAGCGTACGTGGATTTACCGACACAGATCGTCAGGATATCGCGCGGAATGCGAAAATACTCGACCGTATTAGCCAGAGCGAATGAATTGGGCGGGATGATGCAGCAATCGCCTTCGTATTCGACGAATGATTTCTCATCGAAATTCTTCGGGTCGACGATGGTGGAATTGATGTTGGTGAAGATCTTGAACTTGTTACCACAGCGTACATCGTAGCCGAAACTAGACGTACCGTACGAGACGATCTTCTCATCACACACGGTCACACCATCGACGATGCGTTCACGGTTACGCGACGGATCATTCGAGGTCCGGTAGCGTACCTGATGAGATTTGAACGGGGAGATCATCGGGTTCGGTCCCTCGCACAACGAGATGATCTCTTTATCGCACAGAATACTCATTTTTTATCCTTGTGTCAGTGGAGCAAATGGGATATATCGGCAGGGAAAAACACTAGTGCATCCGGAGATATGTCCGCTAGTACCTGCGTTTCGTTCTCTGGTTTAAAAAAAGTAGCCTTGAAGAGGACGCTTTTTTTGAACGGCGTTACTGCCAGCATAAACGAGTGATCTTCAGGCACGGGGAGTTTTTCTCGGATTTCGTAAAAGAGTTGCGCTAGCTTATACGGCGGCATCAGAGCTCGATTTCTTTTCCGTAGTTTCCGGTATTTTTTTAGAGAGTTGCTGTCGATGGTGGTCATCCTCGTAAATCCTAATGGTAGTTAAGTGTTAAGATCGGCCAAAGGCAAGGCACTAGAACCTCACCTCTGGCTAACCAATGGAAGAAAGTTACTGGTTAGACTGGATCAGAAGCTGGACATCTTTGACCGACAGACGAAGAACTCCAGTCACCACTGCATCGCGTATGAAGAACGGATCTTTCAGTGCTTCCCCTGATTTAATGACCTTCATTCGAGCCAACCGAATTGCAGTACTGCGGTTGTTAATCTTCTTCTTACCTACCCTAGCTGTTACAACGCCTGCACTAACCCGGTATTTCTCGGAATACTAACCCTCTCTTTTTCTAGGAGCTTTTCTCATGCTGTATTTCTACAATCCCACCACGCGACAACGTCAAATCGGTTTTATACTTGTGTTGCAGTGCGCCGATCATGACGAAATCTCCGCGCCTGAAGCCACCTTGCAGCATATCGTTCATCCGCTGCCAGCCGGTTTTCATCACGCTGCTACCATCGGTGCTCGATTTAACGTCACTGAAGATCGACTGCATCGCTTTGTCATCGCCGTCATTGTCAATGAGTGAAGAATATGTCGAATATGCTTTCTCGATGATCTCGCTGAGATTGGGTTCTTTACTAGCGGCGATAACTTCGTCTAGAAAATTAAGAGTTTCAGTCGATAGTTTGCGAATTTTCATTTTACTTGTTCCTTAGTGAAGAGTTACCGGACGAGTCTCACCTGTTTGCGGGTTATACTCGCAATGCACTACCGTCGCTGATGCCAACAAATCCTTGACGAACTCGGTATCTTTGATCGCCTCGAATACGATTTTCAGATGTTCGTCGATTTCAAACGCCATGGAGATATTCTCGTCGGCCATCTTCATGATAGACGCCATATAGGTGATAGCCAAAGAATCAGCCTCATCTGCAAAATATCCACGCAACGCTTCGATCAGCGGTTTAATCTTAGGGTCTTGCAACTGATCTATCGTGAGGGTGTGGTTAAGATATTCTTTGATGATGTAGCGAAGGGCACTTTCATCCATACCGTGATCTTGATATTTCATTTTGACGCTCCTGTACGATAAAACCCCTCACCGTTATAGCGAGGGGTCGTGTGGTAAGATTACTGCGCGATAGGTGGTAAAGTGTTGTCGATTTGCGACTCGGGCGTATAGACCGGACGCCAGCCTTGGCAGATGGAGAAATGGTTAAAGAGTTGCAACGGTTTCGAGCCTCCTAACGGTATGATGTTGCGATCGATAACTTCATCGATGTTACCGGGTTTCTCAGCAGCTAAGATGTTACGCACGATCTGCTTATGAGCGAGAGGATTGTTGCTACGATCCATCATCTCAGCGATCGCTTCCCGGCCGCAGTAGCCCGAGTAGATACGTGCTTCGGTCTCACCGATGTTACGTACCGGAGAGTTATGCCATGGGCGCAGGTACTTTTCCGACTTAGTCATCGGAGCCAATACCCCAAAGTGCTGTAGTCGCGCCGAAGATACAGCCGACCAGTCATCGGCGATTTTCTCTAGCAACATCATGTACAACGGCGCGATGCGAACTTTGGCCTGAGTCGTAACACGTTGTCCTGAGTTACCGACATAAGCGACCGGACCGTAGATCTGCGGGTAATCCTTCTCCAAGTCCTTGACGATATCAGGAGTTTCCTTCTGGTTATCGGTCGGACAGTAGATATAGATCCCATCGACCACCACGCTAGCTAAATGTTCTAGCCGTTGCGGTAACCCGAGTGCGGCATAAAAAGCGTGCTGTTTCTCCGAAATGAGTTGATAAAAGCCGAGCAGATAGTTGTAGGTCTGCTCGATGCGCTGCGGGTCTTGTTGCTGTACGGCTTCGAGTGAACGCAGCACACGATTTTCACGTGTGCCTTCTACGGCGAGCATTTTACGTACTGTTTTAGCCGTATCACGACACGCCCCACTGACATACATCTCATAGACGCGACCTAAGTTCATTCGTGCTACTGTGGATTCAGGTGCCATGACGATATCGGCACGATTGCCATCAGCATCTACCGGCATATTCTCCGGTTTTTCGATCTTGCAAATAACTCCTTTCCCATTGTCCAGACGAGTCGCTCATACTACTGTCTCATCCCGGTGTGCTCAGACACCCGCCCATACTTTCATACGGGGGCAGACTATATCTTCACCCTCGACATCACTCGGTCGGGTGCTTCCCATTTCGAACTCCGCTCGGAGCCCTACACCGTGGTAAGCGGTTAGTCGTTGAACCTTCTCCATGGCTGTTAAGCTGTAGGAGCTTGGCTGCTGGTTGCCCCTTTCACTGTACATACTACGTACAGGTCATCCGCGCCGTTGTCAGACCGTCTACATCTCTTTTCAGGATGCATGTGGTGGCGCAGCCTTAAGGGTGTTCCAGACAGTTAAGGAAGATTTTGTTCCGGCATCTCTACCGGGCAAGGCCATGCAGTTCAATCAATACACCAACTGAACTACAATTAAACCACCATGCATATCTGTCATTTTGAAACCCACTGTCGGACGGATCGTGTATTCGATAACGAACTCGATACGATAATCGTCCAGCGGTGTTTTACGATGCTCTAGCGTCAGCGGAGGAGCCTTCTTGTCAATGGGTTTGTGGTCTAGATACATCATCGCATCAATAACCAGCTGATGAAACTCTGGCTTCATCGGCAGATAATCGTCACCGAACTTTTTGCGACGCTCGTAGCGAAGACGATTCTCCACTTCTAGTACCCGTGTATAAAAACGCCGCATTGCTCGCGGGTATTTATCCATATACTCCATCATGCCAGTAGGGGTAGGAGATGTCGGTTGCTCGTTGTGGTAAGAACGGATTGATACCACTTTGCCTTTCGGACCTCTGACATACACTGATTTATCGAAAGTATAATCAGGCTCTCTGACGTCATAGACGCTCATATCCACCGGTGCCAGATCGGTGTCCATGTCGCGCAGAATCATCAGTACCCCATCATCACGCACGTACTCACCGATTTCAGGGAAGGGTTTGTATTTCTCCATGTCGCCGTAGAGGTTCAGTGGGTAGTTGCTCTTACCGAATTCTACCGTACGCCGTTCATAGACGTTGAACGACAAACGATCTAATACATCCTCGGATATCAGGATCGCGTCTTCAGCGACTGCCGGTTGGGTCATCAACGCCATGTTAAGCTCGATGCCATACTTATAGCCGCCGTTCTCCGATACTGCTGGAGAGTCCATCAACACCGTGTCTTTGGCGATGACTGAACCCGGAACTGCGTTACTTACCGGGTTGAGTTTATAACCGAAGTACTGATGATGGGAGATAAACTTAGGCGCTATTACACAACCGATTTCGTGCGTTTGCACATCCTCATAGACGATATACGATTCGGGGTTTTCAGGAATCGAATCTTCGGCGATATTGGTAGGATACAAATCGATAACCTGAATAATCTTGGCATCGACTGGCATACGTACGGCATAGGTGTGTTTGGCAAATTCAACTTCTGCACCGGTTTGAATACGTTTTTCAGTACCGCCTTTGATCGTGAGTTTCTGACTGAAGTGTGACGAGAACATTACTGAACGCGGTGAAGAATTGTGTTGCGCATAGGTATTGAGCGCATGTACTCCCATGAGTTCAGAGTGTAGTTCGTTTGGATAAGTCATTAGTGCTACCCCTTGTGAAATGTTATGGCTTGCTAACCACTTATTAAATGTGTAACTACAAGGACATCAGACATGCAGATCAACAGTTTAGAAGATAAATATGGAGCGGGTTCTTTCTACACGGCCGATTATCGCGTATGGCACGATAGTTTTAAACCACATCTGAATCAAGCTGGTGAGAAAGTGTTAGTGGTAACTGCAGCGATCGCCTACAAGTATCAAGGCGATTTCTACGGACTACTCGATCACCTCAACATCCCCAAACATTACCATTACTATATCCTCGTGCATAACGGTTATCGACATGCTGGTGACTATCTGGGTGAAGATACTGAAGTTCGGGTACCAGATCTGAGCAAAATCGAAATGCTAAGTAGTCTTTACAACAGTGCAGCAAAACATTTCTGAAAACAAAAAATGAACAGACCGGCTCCGTGATCAGGAGCCGGTCTGTTCTCACATCCGGGCTATTACTGCCACGGAGGACGATAACCAGGCATTTGCTGCGGCACCATGGGTTGTTGCATCTGTTGCGGATACATCGGCTGCTGCTGCATCTGTTGCGGATATATGGGCTGCTGTTGGGGATACATCGGTTGCTGGTACATGGGCTGCTGGTACATGGGCTGCTGCTGGGGATACATCGGTTGCTGCGGCATCATCTGTCCTCCTTGTGCCCATCCTGGCACACGCTGATGTTGCTGCTGATACATCGGTTGTTGCATCATAGCTGCTCGCGCTAAAGGGTTGGGCATGTAAGCAGTAGCAGGATTTTTCGCCAACAGCTCTTTCACTGTCAAATGTCCGCTACTGCTTGGTGGCTGTGCTGCCGGTACATGCATCGACGTACATTGCTGCTGGGACATCACCTGCGGCTGTAGTGCCGGCTGAGCCACCTGGGGTGTCGGGGGCTCAATCTTAACTACGTGCTCGATAGGCTGCTCCTTGAGACGTTCTTCTACCCGCACCGAACCCTCATTACCCGCTTGAGTCGGAATACGCTTGATCTCGTCACTCAGTTCGTCAAGGTTATCGAGATCATCTACCCAGTCACAATTGAGCTCCAGCGCATCAGCGTCATCAATAAAATCTCGGTAGGTTTTCAGTAAATCATTCAATCTCGCAGCAATCAGTTTTCCCGAACCAAGCAGTGCTTCCATGAACGGTGCGTTACGGCTATTCGAACCAAAGCTGTAACTATCCTGATGTTCGATTCCGGGGAACATGAACTTATGCAGACGCGTGAAAATATCGCGATCCTTGACACGCAGCTTGACGCCGAAGACTTTTTCTTCGTCACTAACCAGTGCTTCATAAATCGGGAAATTCACGATGCATACACGCGCATGTTTCTTACCAAAGACTGTAGCACCGGCGCGCAAATACATGCTGACAAGCGCTCGGTGTGGGTCTTCTTTAAGGGCGTGCATCATTACTTTGTTGAAGTTCTCGACCGCCTTAGTATCAACGTCACCCATCGTAGTGATGAGATCGATCTGATCGCTCGTGAGGTGTTTCTGCAAATCCGGCGATGAAGCCAGATTCAACAGGTATTGTGCTACCGAGTGACCAACAACGTTCAGACGCATCGTCAAAGCATTGCGATACTTCTTCAGTACCTCGCTCTCACCACGAGTAATGTTTTCCCGTAGCGGATGGAAGATCACTTTACCTACAGCCGATTTCAGATGTTCTTGGGTGGGCAGCACCGCATTCACACCTTCGACCAGGAACGGAGAACGTTTATCGTTGACCGAAAAGTAGATGTAGTTCTCTTTGTCAGTTTCACAACCTGCAAATTTCAGCAAATCTTTATACAATGTCAAAAGCTTATTGCTCATTGCAATCTCCTGTTGAACTCCCTCCGTCACATGACGGAGGGTATTATGTTTAGATGCCTGCGGCTACCCGAATCGAACTCTCGTAGCGTGAGCCATAACTGTTGACTTCTTCGGCTACGTTAGTGACGAGCTGATTGAAATCGAAAGCGATATGGTTATAGTGGTCACTGTTGTTGGTAACCACAGGGCTATACAACGAATCGCAGAAACTCGGCACGACAAACTGCGTCATAGGTTCTGCTCCGAGTGAAAGATTGATCCACGTGTCACCAAAGATATCGCAGCTCATATCGAGCATGTAACTATCCTGGCCATTCATTGTGATGTCACGAATGATCTCCGTTTCGAGCTGGTGGATAAAGAGTTCAACGTTACGCCGCATGTCCAGATTAACCATCGACTTCACATCGATAACTACGGTGTTGACCATCCCGGTGGCGTCATGATTGGTAGAGCGAAAGTGCACTTTTTGGATCATGAACGCCATCATCAACCCCGGTACTGCTGCCGAGAGCAAGCTCGCCATTTGCGTGATGCGATCCGAACCCGACCAGTAAGCAGTCATGCTCGGGTCAGCCACAGGCGTGGGACTCATCTTAGTTGCCGAGCCGAGAGTGATGTATTGTGATTTGGCATCGACACTAGGATCGATCTGCTGCAGGTCGCGCCATGTGAAACGGTTGGTGAGCTGATGGCGCACTTGCGAGAGCACATTGAAGAAGAAGTTCTGTGCTACTGACGGTTCCATGGTCACATGCAGCGTACGGGACATGATATCCTCTTGCCCCTGACCAAAGCTCGACAAGTCCTGACCGATCAGATACGAGTTAACGATCTCGCCGACGTACTGCGACGGGATGTTATTCGCTCGCTTACTGTGATTGGGTTTGGAACCGAGGTTAGGACGGAAATCGATCGCATCACCAAAACCAGCTACCGTAGCCCCACCCTGCAAGAAACTCGACTGAATGCCTTTGAAGACATCCTCAGGACGCAGACCGTAGGTCATGGTTGAATGCGATTGCAATGTCCCATCGATACCAGTGAACACCTGTGCCGTATCTTCGATACGATCGATGTACTGCAAGCCTGTCGGAGTAAGCGTCTGGATACGATTGACCGATGTATAAGAGTTGATAACAAACTCCATATTCGGATCAACAGCACCATTTGGTGTCACCCCAGCGTGCGAGGTATAACCTTGGATGTAGTAAAACCCGGTAGCACCAGTCGAGAGAGTGAACTGTACCTCGATGATAAAGCGAATACGTCGCTCATCCCATCCGCCACTGATATTAATAGCGTGATGCGGGATTGCCGAAGGGGCTGCGATCTCTGCCGAGATCCCGTTGAGCAAACTACCAGTGACTTTTTTGCCACCGGTATTAACGATACGCTCAACAAGATTATTCATCACCGCACCAGAGATGTTGGTCTCGTACGGACGACTATAGACAGGATTGTAACGTCCCGTCTCCACCATCAGCACGCGGTTGATCTGCAGGTTGTTAAGGGCATTCGATGCATAGTTGTATGACATGATAGGTAAACTCCTAGATCCAGGTGCGACGGCCAATTTCGAGAACGAATTGTGCTAATGTCACTTTGATTTCATAAGGGATGGGTAGCTTCCGAGCAGTAGTGTTTAGGACTTCGGAAATCAACCCATCGTCAGCAGTAGCCGTCCATGTATTTGCAGACAGATCGGTTACGATCTTATCGACTGCTTCAATGGCTAAGTTTTGCGACTTATAGCCGGTCTTCTTGCCTCCAAACATGCGTTGATAAGGATAGGTTTGATCGAGCTCTTCCATCAGCTCTTTGGGAATACGTGCTTTACTATCACTGCCTGATACCAGCATGCTATTATCGCTGATATTAGCATAGGCCGTCGAGAGCAGTGAGAGATATTTGTGACCACGTGCCCACAGTACCGCTTGCAGTACTCCGAGACATTTGATGATGCGGTGGTTATCGATGTACATCAAGCCTCGCGGACTCACGACAGGTTTAAATACCCAGCGCAACAGTGTGATCTGCGGCTCAGAAATACGATGCTTGGTCAGATGTTCACAGGTTTCCATGCTGCGATAAAATAGCGCATCATTCATGTTGCTCGACAAGCGATAAGCGATCGAACGTAGATCGGAGAGCGAGTGCTCGATCTCCACCAACTCTCCGATCGCTATCGAGTGCCTGACGCGGTAACGCTCGAATGACGAGAGTTTGTTCTCCTGATCCATCCCCGAGTCATCGGTAGTCTTATTTTTGACCTTTTGTTCACCGCTACTATCGTCAGGGCGCGCTGCTTCGGACACGTACTTGTGGGTAAATGTCACGATATTGGCTTTGGGGTCCAAGCCACGGATGTCAGAGATCAAGAGTCGTCGCACGATCGTGCGAGCTAACACCCACGTCGGGAAATCCTCCGAAGAGATACCATCGATGATCACTGTCTGGTTGTATCGATCAGCTGCAATCGTGCGATCGATATAGATCATCAGCTTCTCGTGCGCATGCGAACGACAGATCTCTGCACCGTAGATGAGGTTAAAGGCTTCATACTCTTTAAAACGCGTGCCATGCTCTTGACGCATCATCGAGATATACTCACCCCACACCGGCATCATCGTGCGAAACACCAGAGTCATCGTTACGAGATCAATGTAGTCACCCTTCAGATACGTCTGGTCGGGGGTGTTTTGTCGATCAACGTCATAAACGAAAGTCTCCTCAAAGCGCGACGGCACTGCGATGTTGGAACGAAAGAAGATCCAGTTACGCAGATGTGTGAAGTCGTGGTAGTTAAGCAGCTGCACTGACCATTTGTTCAGATCGGACATCATCGCTTCACGACTACCGAAAGATTCGAAGGTCGCTTTGATGCTGCGGTAGCAGTTATAGATCGATAGCTGGAGCTCCTCCGACAGGCCTGACCAGTAGCTGTTAAGCTGCTCGAACAAATCGTAGTCTTTGTTGAAAACGTTTCGACCGTAGTACGCAACGTTGAAACATACAGACTCTTCCAGATGGCTAATCTTTAATTCTAGAGGAGCCGTCATGTGCTGGATGTTGAGAACTTCGATTTTCACTATAGTGCTCCTTGCTATTGGCGGTGCTCACGTACTATATATGGCACTCTATTATTTTCCAATCCGTGCAACTTAAGGCTTAAAACGGCACTCATCCTCAGTGGCCCTGAGGATGAGTAGTTCTACGTGATGTCAGTACGAAAGATCTTCGAAGGTATCGTTGTTAAGCTTAGCAGCGGGCTTACTAGGCACCCCTGCTGCACCACCAGCGACGCGAGGTTGGGCGCTCAGTGCCATAATGTAAGCTGGCATGGTGTCACGCAACACCCGTACGAAAGATCCTGCCGTGAGCTTGGAGAGATCTTGATCGGAGAGCGGGGTGCCGTCTTTTTGATAGAACTCGGCAAAGCGACTGCCACGGAACTCGAACGTGAGTTTCGGGTAGCTCGGTGCCGATAGCGCGATCCAGACGATCCCTTCGGCGTTCTTACCGAACCACAGTTCCGACATGACTTTCATCTGGTCGGTCGGTTTGTCATTCTCATAGACGAGGGTTTTGGCCGTGATCTTGCTCTTGCTACCCGACTCACCACGGATGATGCTCTCGAACAGCGTGAGAAAGCTATCGAAGCTCATCGGGTCGAGCGGACATTGGATCACCCCCTCTTTAGCAGTACTGCCAGTGCCGGTGAAAACAGTAATGCGAAAATTCCCATCACGTCCGCCGAACTGCATACGGGCACGCTTACCCGGTTCAGTCGAGTCAGTGAAGAGAATCAGTTTTTCAAAATCTACAATCCGTCCGCGAAGATCTGCACTCATTATGAAACTCCTTGTTTTTCGGTGGGCTCACTGGATTTTGCGTGAGCATATTTTTTACCCTGTCAAGCCAGTTTTCGGAAAAGCTCGACGAGGTAACGTTCTTTGATATCCAAATCCACGTCGTACAAAATCTTGCTATCAGTAGTCAATGGTGTCCAATTCCTCTTGATAGCGATATCGATGATTAGTTTTCTATAGTTGTACTCCATGGGTTTGATGAGAGCATGGTCGCCAAAGATCAGTAGTAGAGGTCTGGTAAACGGCAACATGTCGATTTTGTGCTCCCCTACCGGGTAGTACTTGGTGTACCACTGCGAGCGAGGTTTAATGTGACCAGTATGACTCTCCAGTAGTTCTAGCTTTTTAAATGCTGGATAGCTCAGTAGATCATAAGGCGTGTGGGTAAAGATCAGTGCCTTGGTAGGTTTCTGTGGCCGAACACGCCCGCCTATCACCTGTAGATCATACTGCTGCTCGCGCACCATCTGCTGATACACGTGCACAAGTAGCTCGTGGTAGGATTTTTGGTTATCGGTGGTAGGTACGCGGAAACGAACCTGCTTGGGCAGTAACGGGTTATTAATGAGTCGGCTGTACGTCGGATAGTAAAACCTAGCACGGCACTGCTGCTGAGACTCTTCGGCGATGGCGCTTTGCAGTATCTCCATCTCCTGATAGAGCGCCCCTTTGATGTCTGCCTGTGCCACCATTGGTTTGAGCTGGGTTGGGAGCGCACCTACCAAGTTACGGTAAAGAGTTTGGAGGTTGATCCATATCTCATCATAATTCATGATATTAACACGCTCGGGTGCAACGCGTGCTGGATCGTACGGTGGTAGCTTGGGCATCAGTACTGTTTCGAATGCCAAAGAACTGCCGATACTAACCGGCAACGCTGAGATAGAGCGCTGATTAAGAAGATCCATCTTTTACTCCCAATATTTCGTCGAGCACCCCATGCATATAGGTCCAGTGCTGGTCGTGAAATTCATATCTGGCACGGATGTTATCGCTGAGTAGTCCTCGTACATTGTCAGTAGTGATCGAAAAGCTCTGGTAGTCATTCAGCACACCGATATCTACTACCTGAGTTGTTTCTAACTCTTCGCCTTGTTTGGTAAGACTGTATAGTGCATAACGTTTCTTGAGCTCCTCGTAGTAGCTAAAGCCCGGATGATCTTTGCGTCCTTTGAGTCTGATGAAACTACCAGGACGATATTTAAGAATGCGTTTATCAAGATACGCCATGATATCCTGGATGTCTTCACCTTTTAACTGCACAGTTTTGAAGATCATCGCTTCAGTATTTTCAATGAAGTGATATTGTCGCGTACCGTCTGATCGTACCTCAGCCCACACTAGACCTTTAGGCTCTTCTTCGCCGTGCGATAGGCGATCGAACGAGCCTTGTGCAATAATGCGTTCATTGACCGTGTGAGTATGCACATGGCCTATGTGAATGTAATGCCTGACGATGCCAAGATAATCATCCTCCTGATGTCGCGGAATGCTCGCAGGGGCTTGACGGATCTGATAGTTAAACTGCCCGTGCATGATGGCGATGTCAACTTGACTGATGCCGGCTTCAGCCATCAGCGACTGAACCTGTTGAAAAGTTTCAGTGGTCGTTTCGTTCCATTCATCAGGCACATACAACACATATAAACCCAAGTCACTGAGATGCTCGATGTGTAATGCCGGTACATATGCATAATCGAGCTCCAGTCCTGAGATCTGCCGAATAATGTCGATGTTGGTGGATTGCTTCCAATCGTGACTAGGAGTGCCCTCTAAAACCCTCAATTTCACGTGATGAAGATGACAGTACTTTAACAACCAGTAAATCCATAGGTTGATGTCGCGTTTATCCGGCATCGAGTTGTCAAGCAATCGATCAAACAAATCACCTGCGATAAACAATACATCTAAACGCTGGCTGGTAAGTTGACCCAGTACTTTCTTGAGATTTTCGATGATGGCTGTAGACGGATTCCTCCGATGCCCGAGATGGACATCGGAGAGTACCGCATAGCTGACGGTAGGCCGATTCATGTTTTAATCATAGATTTCATCGTCAGACACAGGTGCCGCATACTGCACACCAGGCGCCGCGGCATTGAGCGCTGGTGCTGCGACGCCGTAGCGAGCAAAAATCTCTAGCCAGCGCTGCTGGTGATCATGAGCAGCAATCGGACCAGAGGCGATATCGTGGAATTTGCTATTCAGTGCGTCGTGCAAAAATCGCTCACCCAGTGCCGGCAGATTGCTGGAGATAAGATTGGTTTGGTCAGCAATACTCGGAAATGACATCGATCGATTTTTGCGATTGACGTTGATGAATGACGTATCGAAAATACCGGGTACATAAAAGAGTGTTTGACCGGTGGTGTTAATGACAGCGACTTCAGCCATCGGTGAACCGGCGATTGAAATCCATTCAGCCATAATCTGCGGTCGCGACGACAGATCCAAAATACCAGAAAAATACGGTAGAAAATACTGTACGAAAATATGCTCAGGCAGTTTCGCAGCGACCGTATTAACCTGTTCTACTAGTGCCGGAAAGATGACTCCTAGCGCATTTTCAGAGTCCCGCACTACCTGCTCACGCAACTGCTGCTGGGTTGAGGAAATGAGATCTTTGGTGGTGGCGTTCATGACTTGTCCTTTTATGTTTAAATGTCTTTAGGTACGTTGGTACCGTAGTTGCTAAGAGCGATTACCGATTCGATTTTACTGTTGAGAACATTGACCATCTTACCCAAGTTGTGCTCGATGCCATCGGTGCCGGTGTAGGTTAGATATATCCGCACGATAAACTTGTTAGGGTTGTCCGGGTCTTGGATCGCATCACACTCGACTTCTACTTTGGAAAAGTAGCGTAAAAAATATATACGCAACGTACTTTCGAGCTGTCGGGCAATTTTAGATACGTCGCCTTGATGTTCTTGCATCACCTGTGCAAATGAACTGACTTGATTTTTATACAGGTAAGTCTGTGAATAATCGGATAAAAAGAAATGGCCAAAGATGTAATCGGCCTGTTTGGCAGGATAATCCACCCAACCATCTTCCGATAAAGCCGGTACCACGATAGTCATACATCCCCCCTAAAAAACTAATTTACCAGAAGATGGCCGTCTCATAGGAAATTATCACATACCACTATCGACTAAAAAATTAGTTACCGGCAGGCATGGAGTCTCTGGCATTGCACCAGAGACTCCATAGCCATCAGCCCATATCACCACCGTAAATATTAGTGGGGTCTTCCCGACGTGCTTTAGCATACATGGCCACAATCTCCCACGTACGCAACACATCTACTTTCTCACCGAAATCCAGCTCCCGATCACCTTCGACGAGATCATCAGAATAAACCGTCGCGCGCCACTCTTCGCCATCTTCCGTATCAACACCGACACCACTCATGACACGACGATAGTCGTAGTGCTCTACGCCCACCTGACCCGGATGCATGTCGACGTAGGTCTCATTATAACCATCTACCAACTGCCGGTGATAGAGCCGTCGTATGTCGGGTTGTGCCATCACCCAACGCTGCATCACCAAGGTAGCCGACTGCAACTCTTCGAGCGTCTCCAGCGGTCGAATCATGTTAGGGTGAAAATACGCCTTAGCCGAACGAATCGCAGCCTTGGTGCGCCGGATGAGATCGGAGTTCTGTACCTGTTCGAAAAGCTGCCGTGAACCTTCGATGAATCGACTGCCTGCCTGAGTCAGGGTCTCACTAAACCGTGACATCTTGTCCTGCAAATACTGGTAGGTCAGCGGAGATTGTTCCGGATACAACAGCATATCGAAAGCGTCAGATCCTCCATGAATAACCTGAACCATGTTTTCTCCTTTTCAACGGGTGTGCTTCATGTACTATATATGTTACCATGGGCACACCCGGTATTACTACGCTCCCTTGGACAACCAGTGCGCAATCGTCGCGACTACCGGTTTGGGTAATCCGACGTTGTTCGAGATCGCCCGCGGACGGTTAGCTTCGAACACGTTGTAGTGCGGCTCCAGTGGCTGCATCAAATCCCCCATTTTCTTGTCTAACGCTAAGATCACGTTCAAAGCGTCCCCATCAAACCCATTGTCCAGACGAGTCGCTTATACTACTGTCTCGTCCCGGTGTGCTCAGACACCCGCCCGTACTTTCATACGGGGGCAGACTATATCTTCATCCCGTTAAGGATGTCTCCTGTTTCGAACCCCGCTTGGAGTCCTACGCCTTGCTAAAGGGCTAGTCGTTGAACCCGCTCCATAGCCCTAAGGCCTTAGGAGATCGGCTGCTACAGAGGCTCTTAGAGCCTACGGTTGCCCCTTTCACCGCATTTACGTACGGATCATCCGCGCCGTTATCGAACCATGGCTTTGTCTTTCGACTCGCAGTGGTGGCGCAGCCTTAAGGGTGTTCCAGCAATTAAGGAGATTACAACTATGCATTACTGCACAGCCGGACCTGAAAGTTGATCAGCATTGGGGGCGCGTACGATTTCAATAGGCATTGAAATCGTGTTATCGGTAGGGTCGGTTTTGATCTTCGTGATTCTGACGCGTTGTGCCGAGCCTTGCAATAAACTTGGCTTACTGTCCAGATGAGTCGCTACATCATCCCGGTGTGCTGAGACACCCGCCTGTACTGTTCATACAGGAGCAGACCATATCTTCACCCTCGACGTCACTCGGTCGGGTGCTTCGCACTTCGGACCCCGCTAGGAGTCCTACTCTACTTGCTTCCTGTCGGTGACAGTGCTTTCGATGGCCGTTGAACCTTCTCCGTGGCTATTGAGCTGTAGGAGCTTGGCTGCTAAAGAGGCTCTTAGAGCCTACGGTTGCCCCTTTCCGCACTTCACAGTGCTTCATCCGCGCCGTTGTCAAACCGTCAACACCTCCTTTCGGGGTGCTTGTGGTGGCGCAGCCTTCAGGGTGTTCCAGCAGTTCACGAAGTTTTGTCGACAGCATTTCTGCTGAAGGGAACCCAGTAAACCAGTCGCAGTATCGTATTAGATATTACAACAGTTACTGCTTTTCATTCCGTTGCAAAATTGCGATTAAACTAGAATCCGGACTCTCAGCGATGATCTCCTTTAAAAGCTGATCGAGCATCTCGTTATAGTTATGTACATGACCATGTAGCATACCTATCGCATCATTGAGCGCATAGCCCATACGCATCATCTTAGCGAGCAGGTGGTCACGCAGCACCGTCACCCCGATCCCCCACGGCACATGGATCTCGTCGTACGCATGGCGGTCAGTTAGACTGGTGATAACTGCTCGAAACGAGAAATGCGAACGGCTACCGAAGATGTGCTTACGGAACAAGCCCGGCTTAGGTGACATGTTCTTCGATACGAACGCCTCATAGAAGTCTCCCAGTCGTGTGATCGCTTTGGCGGTACGGTTCTCGCGCAGGATCACATTGTGTTCGGAAAAGCGTCGGTCGATCGAAGTGATCATGCGTATCACATCGATCGCCATCACCATCGAGTTATCCGCATAGCGTCCGAGGTTGTTGTTCTCGATCACCAGCAGCGATTTATTCGGTAGCGGGATATAATCCGAGAATAGCTGCCCGCGGTTAAGAGCGATGAGTTCTCTGAGATAATCGCGTTTACCCTTTTTCAACTTATAGTCTTTGATCGAAAACATCACACCCATGATGAAATCGAAGTTGTTTATGAAATTGTTGTAACCGCGTTGCACGCCTGCGTTGAGGATAGTTTTGAGTACCGCAGGTTGTTTGCTGTTCGTGCTGAAGGTGGTGTCAGTGAGCCAGTCTAGTACTTCAAAACCTGACCTACGAAACCGATTGCGCAGCATGATGTAGATATGTGGGTTGATCAGCGGCGCCACACCGATCGGACGACGGAACCATACGAGTGGTTCGATATCCTCCGAGATATGTGACTTAACTGGGGTCTTGCAGTATGCGCACAATGACCCAATCTCATACTCGCCTTTGGTTTTACCACAGCGACACGAAGGCAGAATCGACAACATGTCGCTGTTGTAATGGGTAGTGATGAGCTGCGTGATGTAGTCACGCTCCTCCTCGGTAGAATTAGGCAGATCGTTGATAATGATCGGTGGTTCCCGTAGCTGATGGAACATCTCAGTGAAATTCACCAACTGTTGATATATGGGCATATGGTGTCGCTCCTTGGCTCGTTCTAAACCCAGCAGATATGTGTCGGGTGGATGTTTTACACCAGCGAAACAAAAAAACATCCACCCGGCTATGAGGGCCGGGTGGATGCAGTGTTACTTAAACATACTGCTTACCAACGGTGGTACATGTTGGGGTTACCGTAAGCGGCCGGGTTGTAGTTACCGAAACCGGTGACGCCGAAGTTGTGTCCCGGAGCCATCAGTGCGGTGTTGACGAAGCCTGCCACGCCACGCTGGGTGTTGAAGTCCAGTGCGGAGAGCGGCGTTTTAACCTGCGGCATCAGACCAGCTTCAGTGCAAGCACGGGCGAGCGCCATCAGGAACGGCGCGCTGAACGTCACACGTGTCGCAAAACCCTTGAACACAGCAGTCATGTTCGTCAGGTTCTCGATCATCTTCTTGCGTCCTGCCAGACGCATCGGCAGCGGATACTGCACACGCAGGAACGTATCGCTCCAGTCGCGCAGATACTCAGGGCTATTGCGGCCCATCAGGTTGGCGGCTGCCAGATAATCGATGTCGCGGATGTCACGGCGGGCGCCATGCTGATCCGTCCAGTAACCCAGATGCACGCGGTTGAACTGGTCTTCGAACATCGGGATGCCTGGTGCGAAGTGCTTGCTGAAGTTGCCATTGGTCAGCTGCATGGCTGCGTCATAGATGCGATCGACCGCTGCTTGCGAACCATTGGAACCATCACGGAACACGCTGGTGTACCAGGTCTGCGGGCCGCAGTCAGGTACATCGATACTGATCATGATGCCCGGACGCACAAGGCTGCTAACGAACGTCCCGAGATCTTCCAGCGAGAAGTCCCGCGACTTGGTGTCCGGTGCTTGACCGAAACCCGTCGGGCTATTTTCGAGGTTACCCTCGATATTCAGCGCACCCACATCATAGATATCGATGTTCTTCGCCCCACCTGCAGCACCCATTGGACGGAAGCTCTGAATCCAGTTGCCGTCGTTGTTGAGCGTCAGTGCACTTGCGAGCGACAGCAGCACCATGCCCGGCGTGTAGCCAATCGTCGTAGCCAGGTTGGTGATAACGAAACGTGACGCGAACTTCTGCGTCACCCCCGGCATCTGCGGTGCCCACGGATTGTTGACCTGCGGTTGCACCGGCGCATACAGCATGTCGATGAAACCGGAGAGCTCCGAGATGCTCATATCGCGGTCGTTGGAGTTGACCGACTGGTTCGCTCCTTGACCCGGACGATGGCTGCGGAACTGGATCATCACGTCCGAGCGCATCGGCATACCCACTGCGTCATCGAGTTGCTTATGCTCGAAGCCGATCTCGACGATCAGGTTGGTACCACGACCATCTTCCGAAATGTTGATATCCGAGAAGCCCGGTGCACGCAGATCGACTTCAGTACCACCAGCCATGGCTGCGTTTTGCGCGAGCATGCGCATATGCAGCTTGTTGTCCGGCTGGAACTCTTCGGGCACTACGCAGCCATCGACGATCAGGATCTGCGTATTCGGGAACGCTTTGCCCACTCGCTCGTTGACGAGGTTGACGAGCACTTGGTCGAACGCGTCGGAGGTGACGCGGGTGATCTCGACTTGTTGGTTGTTAAAGCTCTCGTAGGCCGATTTGAGCGCTTCGCCCGTGCCTTCGACGAGCAGCACATGCACACCCACGACATTGACGTTGTTGGTGCGGGTGCAGACCGCGATCGCTGAGAAGGCGAGCGAGAGCTCGTTAGCCTTATCGAGCACGATCAGATCGATCTGAAACTCCGCACTGGCGGTCTTATAGATCTCGCCGAGATTCTCCGAGATCTTGTTGAGGTATTCCGAGCCGATGCCACGACCGATGGGAGCACCGAACATCGAACCAGCGATGAACCCGACACGGGGAGCATTACCACTGGAAGATTGCTTGGCGCTTTGTTGGTTGGTCGTGCCCATGTTGACGTTGCTGGTGATAGCCATTTTTTATTACTCCTTGCGTGAGAGAAAGATTATTCGGATTAGATGTCGTTCTATTCCGAGTACTAAATGTGGGGTTATGTTTCAATCAAACAACACTATCCGCAGACCGAGCCGAGCCGTAAAACTGCGCTCGATCTTTAGACCTAGGGTTACCTAAGTCTGATGTGTATTTGTCCAATTGATTAAGGGGGATTCGGTATTTTTTTAACCGATTTCCGCTAACGACTTCAAAACTTCCAGACTTCTTGGATACGGTACAGATGCCCCTGCAGCATTTCGATGTCCTCCTCCTCCATATAAACGAGCGATAGTGCTCACATCCGTGTCAGTCATACGGTTAGAACGGAAGCTCATTACAAGATCAAGCTTGGCAGTGAAGAAGTAACTTAGAGTAAAATCAAGTTGCAGGTTTTTGTCGTTGTAAAGTGCTTCAGCGATATCGGAAATATCGACAGTGGTATTATAGATTGCTACCCGCCGGCCTTGGATGGTGCGAATGAAGTACTTGGGTTGTTTGCTACGCACGAACTTCTTAATGCGTTTAATTTTGGCGCTAAAGAGCACCTGGCCGGCTTCGAGCGCTTTATCAAAACTTACCTGATCGTTAGCGAGCCGATCCCAGTACGCCATATCGGATAACAACCCAGTGGTATCCAAATACTCCTTCATCGCACGAGTTTCTGGGTACTTATAAGCCCACAGATCGGCATCTTCAACAATGCGTAGTAATTGCGGTACTTTGACACCAGGATTGAAATACTCCCAGCTTAGCACTGCGCCAGACTTCGCCATATCAAAGGTCGCATACGGCAACCCCTTGAGATCTTCTTCCGCGGTCTTATGATGATCAAGCACCACGAGTTTGCCTACTTGCGGTTGGATACCCTCCAAGATTTTCCGACTATAGGAGAAATCGAGGATGTAGAGCTCCGTCTCCGCGTTAAGAGGAATATTAGGAAACTCGGAGCCATACTGAACTGCGATGTATCGGACCTGATCACCGAATCTTTTCCATGCGGCGTAGCGTGAACCGGTGCCGTCGATACAGCTAGCATGATACAGAACGTAAACACCCATAACTTATTTTTCCTATGCGGGATATTAACTCTGGACGGAACCGACACTGGCTCCGTCCATGAGATCATTCAGATGTGTAAGTTTTTCACACTGCGGTGAAGCTATTTTCCGTACGATGCTGCTCCACCAGCTTTTCACGAACCTGTTTGGCTTTAGCCAAAGCAGCATCGAAACACTGCTCGTACTTGGCTTCTGGTCCGATACCTACCGAAGTATGCACACCACGACCGATGCTGATATTAAAGCGGTAATACAACTTACCATTAGAACCGAGAAACTTCACCACGCAAACACCAGGCACACCTGTGACAACGCGCTTACTTCTCGACTCTTGAGTTTTAACATAGTGTTTAGAAGTAAGTATCGGTGTCTTTTTGAGTTTACGTAGCACTAGTACTGCTGCATCCAGCGATGCACGATAGTCGCCGTTGTGGTTATTATCACTCACAAGTGCTTTAGTGGTAATGCCATCAACACTGACAGCAATCTGCCAACCACCCGAACGCGCGATGCGTCGACGATTAAAGCGGCAAATACCAGTGGGTACTAGGACGAACTCACCGTGCGGACAAAAATATCCTCCGTTGATTTTTTTCGAAAAACTGCCGAGCTTGTGCATCCGTGTATCCTTTTTACCTAGATTTAGAAAAGACCTAACGATGACAGACGTACGACATGAATGGCGGATTATGCCGCCCAGTCAGCACATTAACGGAGATTTTCGTAGCGTTAATGTTCAGTTGAATCCTGAAAGCTCTACCGTTTTGTTCGGATTCCTTCAATATCTCGATGGTATCTTTCAAGGAGCTAAAGCGCTCCAATGCCAAAATACCATGAGACTCCAGAATCTCACAAGCTTTGTTGAGCGTCAAAACACCGCTAAACACTGCAGCCATGATAAACCTCCATTAGATGTTAAGACTCAAATCTCTCTAGCATGCGTTGCACCTGGGCTTCAGGCACATCGTGCACATTCTGGTAGCGACCATTAGCAACGATGATGTCACTCTCATATCCGTAGGCTTCAGCCATTTGCAGATACGGGGCATATTCCCAGGTGCGCGTGAAGGTGTTGGTTACAACCACCTTCATGCCATCGCACATCGCTTGGCGTACCGTAGCTTGACACCACTCGTGCGCATCTTTGATCTTGTTGGGATTAAAGGCGTATTCACCCGAGGGACGTTGAAAGTACATATCCGCTTCGACGTGCATGTAGCCTTCATCTTTTTCGAGTTGTTGCCCGATGGTCGATTTGCCCGAACCAGGAATACCCCTGACTATCAAAAGCTTGCCCATTTGTTCTAACCCCGTAATAAAAATGATATCGCGTGAGTGCGGTATCTCCATGTAATATATATGGCATTTTAAAAAAATCCAATACATCCTCATCCTCGCCAGCCAGCAGGGCCGGACGAGGATGAGGGTAGTAATTAACGTTTAACGAGCAAAGCTTCCAGAGTCAAAACGATTTCTTTGGCAGTCTCGGTTGTCAAATAGCAACGAACTTTCTTCTGGACACCATCAGGTAGATGCGTGCGGATGAACTTTCTAAAAACGACACTGTTACATCTAAGGTCAGTCGTTTTAAGATCGAACTCTTCTCCCAAGCTAGGCAATTCGATAGTGCAAGCGTCCATTAACTCAATGATCGCTAGTTCGGTGTGACCGTTATTTAAATGCGTTAGAAAACTAGCTCGTGTTACGTCATCCAAAATCGGAATGTCAATATCGCTAACTAATACTCCATTTTCAGTCAGTGCCTGATTACGCTGAGTATACAGATATTTAACCAAAAGGGGATAGATGTAATCGGTAGAAGCTGTCTGCTCGGCCGATACCGCTACGGCTTTTAGTGTCTGGGATGGAGTAGCTGCCATGAGAGCCTGCCAGGTATTTTTACCATGAGCGAAAAACTGCATGTCTGCCCCTAACTCCAACTCCATGCACTGCACGATATAATCGGCAATGTCATCCAAACCTTTCATATGTTTATCAGTGTTATCGCAACAATGCTCAGTCTCTGAGATCTCATCGAAATAGTGGTGCAAAATGTCCAGATTAGCTTTATCGGTTACCGGCATGCGAACAAAACATCGTTGAGAGCCGGTGCCGTAATGCTTTTTATTCACGCCGTAAAAAATATGCCTTAGGGGGTTATTCATACTGCCATCAAAAACTCGCGTATATAAATCTTGCCATATCGCATCATACACCGTCGGTGCGGTTTTTTGCTGTGTAGTCGGTAAATGTTCTTTGCTGCGCATATAATCGAGCACAGCGCCATGGTTGCCAAGGAGATTTTTACGATTGCGTATACCAAACACCGAGGCATCGTAAAGACGTGTCCGGCCCCAGAAATTAAAATGCCGAAAAACATCGCTCAGCTGGTAGCGCTGTTTAAACTCTTTATAGTCTACGGCAGAGAAGAAGTGCACATGGTCATCATTGACACTTTTAAAAGCATAGAGCTCGATATCTTCACCAAATTTTCCACCTAGAAGATCGTTGATAGCAGCGCGCGTTACAACCAGTGATGCGAGATCATTCATGACGAGTTCCTTATTAGTATCAGTGGTGCTCATGTTATATGAACCGTATTTAAAAAAATCATGTAATCATACACTCCCCATACCCGGCTATAATGTCGGGTATGGGGAGTGACGATACGGCTAAGATATACGTATGCCTTGTAGTTTATTCCAAGCTTGGCGTAGCTGGTTTTTGACTGCCTGACAGTTATCTTCGCGAACCTCCACCAACACACTGATGCCTGTACCGCACTTGTCGCAGTAACAGCCTACCATATTGCTCATAATGACCTCCCTAGCTGTTGTGCTACATACTGCACATGGCACTAACTCTACGGTACCGAGGGTTTCGCTCAAGATGTTTTTCCTATTAAAGCCGATGCAATGTCGATAATTTTACGAGCTTCCTCAGGGGTCAAACATCTATATGCGCCACACATAGATCGTTCAGCAATATCACCTAGACGATCACGCATGAAACCCATGAATTCGCCGTAAACATCCTCTCTAAGACCCTTGGTTTTCTCATCGAACACACTTGCTACCGTAGCCATTTTCAACGTTGCTAGTTTTAGCAATTCGTCGACGGCTGAATCTGAAAACCCTCTGGCTATTCGCTGGATGATATCATCCCAGCGTTCTGGGGTTAATGGATCGAAGTTTAAAACGGTTTCGACATTCATCCCACGTGACCTAAGGTAGTCGACACGTTTTTGTTGCAGGTAATCGGCTAAGATCGAATACATCTCATCGATGCACTGTCGCTCTAAAACGTGTCGACTAGGAACTGGTGTTTGTATCTCCCGTATCACCGAGTTCCACGTACTGCCGTGTTGAACCGCATAGGGCATCCTATCTCCTAGGTCCTCTTCCATACACTGCATGATATAGTCGGTGATCGGACCTAAGCCTGTTAGATGAGTTGCTTTATCTTCATCGCCGTCATTTAACCCCTCCATCTGATCGAAGTAATGAGTAAACATCGAGACCGACATCTCTGGCCGGATGCAAATGCCGATAGTTCTTGGTGCACGGTTATGGTTATATCGGGCTTTACTAATGCCATAAAAGATATTGTAGTGTTTGAATATCGATACCAGCTCAGCTACTTTGATTAGCAGTACATCGTAAAGACTAGTCTCCTGGCTATCGTTACGTTTTTCTTTCAGATCAATGTAATCCATTACCGCACCGTGATTACCCAGTAACAAAGCACTGCATATTAGCTCGTTACACTGTCCACATCCTACATCCGGCCAGAAATTGAAGTTACGGTTGATGCTGGCGTATTCTGCGCATTTCTTAAACTCGTCTTCACTAGTACGAATATAGAAAGATGCACCATCAGTATGTCGGCTTTGATAATACCCAAGAACGGGTAGAGGAACGGTCTCTGAACTGATAGCGAGTTCAGCAATTTGACTGCGAGTGAAAATGACGTCGGCGAGTTTCATGCTATAAAAACTCCGTAAAGATTAATTGACTACGCCCATCAATAGTGACGGGCGTAGTGGGTATGGGCGTGTAACTACTGAGGGGTTTTAAAGTATCAGCGAACGGATTACCATAATCATCTCACGGGCTGCTTCGGAGCTCAGGTATTCGCTCGGCGAAGGGTTGGCTTCCGGGCTTTGTCTGAGCTCCTCCAGCATAAACTGACGAAAACCGTTACTGCTTTCAGGAATATGGCGTGTTTTCCTATCAAAGGCAGTCAACGACGACGGTAGCTTTACCGTGCATAGCGCTTGCAGCGTTTGTGCTGCTTTGTCGAGATCGCCTACACGCACCAGCCCTACTACTGTCTCGTCCCATTGCTCGCGACTGATGGCTGGAGTGTCTTCGTCATCTATCAACCAACCAGCCTCAAGCACCGCGCGTTGCTTCTCCTTTTTCAGGTACCGCATGGCTATGGCATAGAGTTGATATCGCCTCTCTTGTTCAAATGTCGAAACGGCTGTAAGTTTTTCAACTACATGCAGATAATTGATTGCGGACGTAGTAAAGGAGCCGCCTTTGTTAGACACCTGCGGACGTTCTACCCAAAGCGATCGCCATATCGCAGTAGAGTTGACGAAATACCGCATCTTATCACCGCACTCCGTTTCCATACATTGCATGATGTAGTCAACGATCGAAACTAAGCCTGCTCCTTTTAGATCTACAGTGTCATCCTCAATATTGGGAAGCACTGTGGACGGGGTCTCAACATGCGTATCGAAATAGTAGTTAAGTAGCTCAGGGTTCTTATTTTTGTTCATGTTCACTAAGATTCTTCTTTTCTTGCTTGCCGTATTAAAAGCCGGCTTACTGATACCGACTATCGTCTGTACTGAACCTCTCCATGCTGGAATGTAGGCCATGTAACTAAGCACTTCATCACGCACAACGTCATACACGGTAGCGGCAGGATAGCTCTGGTCGCCATGCTTGTTCGTGATCTGCATATAATCGAGCAGAGCGCCATAATTACCCAATAGCTTCTGACGACGGCCATCGAAGATTGGATCGCTGCTAGTGAGTACCGTCATTCCTTTGCAGGTGAAATTTTGACTGATAAGAGCATATACGTTATCATTTTCTACTTCACTTTCGGGTAGTTCATGAAAACGAACGCGAGAGTAGAAAAATACGTCATCCGCATGCTCACTTTCATAGCACGCTACCAGCAAACCAGCCAGTTGCTGAGGCTGGTGGGTGAGTTCGTTGATTTCGCTGCGAGTGACAATAAGGTCTTTGAGTTTCATGCTATAGAGCTCCTGAGGGTAGAGGTGTACCAACAATAGTGTTAGTATCCATGCATTATATATAAGACTGTAACGGATTCAAAAAAATACACCTCCGGCCATAAAGGTCGAGAGGTGTATCGAGACCAGCTCACTTAGCTGATCAGAATGCCGGCAGCGGTGGCAGTGTGGTAGGGTTTAATCGTCATCTGGCTGGCAGCCACATGCAGACAACCCCCGTATTCTTTCATGCGGTAGGTTCGCATGCTGGTCTCGATGAAGAGCTCGCCTTCGCCATTGGTATAGAGCCGCAGCTCACTACCCTCCACCGTCACCACTTCGTCTTGTGTACTCAGTTTGGCTTTTATGGTTTTGGTCATTTTAAAGCTCCTAAGAGGGTAGTTGGTCAGCAGTCCACTACAGGACGTAGCGCCACGACTGTTAGAACGATTTCTTTGGCAGTCACTGAGTCGAGATAAGCGATCGTAGTACCGACCTCGGTTTTTGCCCGCTGTGCCATTGCGTCGCAAAAGTAGCGCCGAGCATATTCACGAAAACGAGTGCTGTTCGAGCCGATGCGAGCAGTTGCGCGATCGAAGACCTGGTGGGGTGAGTCGGGTTCGATCTTGGCGATAGAACAAAGGGCGCTGATCGCTTCAGAGAAACGCTCTTGATGAATGTAGGCAAAGATGACGTCCCAGTCACGGTTACTGAGTGGGTCTGACAGCTCTTTATCTTCTTCGTGCCGTTGGAGAGTAATCAGCACCTTCTGGCGCTTGTTCTTCAGATAGTCGTTGACGAGACCACGTAGAAAATCCGAACCCTCTGGGCTAGACGCAGGAACGGTATTAGTTTCTGGGGGGTCTTCTGTGATGGGTTGATCAGCCGTAACGACGGCTACCTTTTCGTTAATGGACTGCCACGTGTCTTTGTTGTTGACTGTAATCAGCATGTTATCTCCTAGGTCAGTTTCCATGCATTGCAGAATGTAATCGGTGAGTTCTTCGATGGTCGTGAGGTTTACCGTGTTAGTTTCAATATTGATCCAGTCCTGTACCCCTGTTACCTCATCGAAGTAATGCCTGAGGATACCGATATTGCTGCTGAGTTTGAAATGCATAACGACAGTACGAGGCTTCGTTACCGTATTATAGCGAGCCTTACTGCGACCATTGAAAAGCCAGCCCGAGACTGGGACAGGATACCGGTCACGGCTAATGGGTAATGCGGCATGCAGTTCGTCATATATCATACCAAACAGCCGACGTTGGTTTAAGCAACGAGCTGGACTTTCTACATACTGCATCAGTGCGCCGTAGTTGCTAATAAGATCTTTACGGTCGCTGATATATAGATCTCCCTGTGCAATTTCCCTGGTTCCATAAAAATTGAAGGTATTAAGGATAGCAGTCTTGTCACGAATCTCTTCAGTGAATTCAATTGTAAACGGCGGCAACGTATAAAAATATATACCATATCCGCATTTACTTTTAAACACACCAACCTTACAGACACTGTCAAGATTGTCCCTCAGGGCGTTGATTTGTGCACGGGTGACGATGAGGTTTTTGATGGTAGACATGATGGAAGCTCCTAGATATAAGAAAACATTGCAATGTCGCCGGCGCCTATCGTCTATTTGCGATAGACGCCAGCTAAACCATGGTCGATGTTATTTAGCCATTAGCACGCAGAGTGTCTCGACAACCTCTTTAGCCGCTTCATAGTTTAGATAACAATAGCTCTCCTGCGACATAGGAAGAAAATCCTTCGGAAGTTGCTTACGGGTAAATTCCCGAAAACTCACACTGAAACTTTCCACGCGAGCCAACCTTTTCTCCAGAGGCTCTACTGATACACCCGGCTCTAGTGTGCAGCACTTTTGCAGCAACTCGATAGCCACATCGCTGTTTTCACCATCGAGCATCTTCACCAGAGTCACCCATTGATCAGAACTAACGATATTGTCGAGTTGTCCGAAAGCCAGATTAATGCCGCGAGTAGCCTGAACCATATAAAGCTCGTTTTTCAGATACTTCCTCAGCAACTCATAGAGTTCTGGGTAAGGTACGGCCTGCAGCGAAGAAGCGTCGCCATCAACGACACTGTTAGGATTCACTGTCATTACGTTGATTTCAGGTTCCGAGGCTTCGTTAGTCACAGTTTTATCCATTTCCTTCTCCTCGATGTTAGTTACTGCCTCGATAGGTTGCTGTGCTTTTTTCATGATGGAATCCCAGGTGTCATTAATATCAACCCAGAACGGCATGCGATCACCTAAATCGGTTTCCATACCCTGCAGAATATGGTTGACGAGTTCGTCTATATCTTTCAAACACTCGTCCTCAGTAACCTCTTTACCGTCATTCGACATAGCTCGGATGTTGTCGAAATAGTGGTTAAGGATATCTGTGCAAGACGAACCGAAGAACCCTCCGGTATATTTCTTTTTAGTTATGTCATTGTAGCGGTCTTTGCTCGACCCCACAAAAGCGACACTGCCCTCATCCCGAGAAGAAAGATACAGAGATTTATAAATCGCTCTCCACACGGTATCTTTTTCTACCGTGAGATGAATACGGCGAGGAGTTGGGTAGGGAAATTTGTATGACGAATGATGCATCAGTGCACCATAGTTACCGATTAGTTTTTCGCAATCGATATCCTTCCACGGATTTTTACTTTCCAGCACCAGCTCACGCTCAAAGATAAAAGCGTTACTGATTTGACCGTATTCGTCACAGCACCTGAACTCAGATGCAGACGATTCATCAGAAACCCTGACACAAAAATATGCGTCATCCTGACGAACACTCTTAAAAAGAGCCACGTCAATTTTACTATCCTGCTGATCTTTCAGGGCGTTGATTTCGACACGGGTGATGAGAAGGTCTTTGATGGAAGCCATGGTGCATTACTCCTTAGAGATAGGGTGCTGACGATAAGAGAGCCCACGGTGGCTCTCTTTTGATTTGATGGCTAAAGGTTACTCGAATGCCCAGTCGTAGCCGATGGATTGGGCGCAGACTGTAGCATACAGCTCGATGACTTCTTCTTTGCTTGTGCCGCAAACACTATCTTGTTCTGCTGTCATATCGGGATTCGGGTGCAGCCACACTAGTCCCAAACTCTCGATTTTTTCGATGCTGTATTCGCCGGCAGCAACCCTGCTCTCGACGAGCTTCACGGCGTCTTCTTTGTTTTGAAAAATGGCGATGGTGCTAGTGGTGCTGGTCATGATGGAAGCTCCTTAGGGCAGATGTGAGAAGATGTCGGTAGTGACAGTCTTCATTGAATATATATGTGACTACGTTTTTTTCAGATAAATCCTCTGAGAAGCCATACTGAGGTTGGGCGAATGTTAGAATTATTTCAACGGGTGGCGCGCTCCCCTAATGCGCAACGCATGCCAGCAGAATTCGAATACATCAAGGGCACGTATCTGCGCGAGCTTTTAACGATTCAAGACTACTATAACAACCGTGTCTATGCAGTCAAGAACCAGCACTTTCTCGTGCGGCTCCTAACCCACGTCGACACTCCGATGCAGTACGAGCTGGATCGCTTCATCGAGAGCACGCGCGCTAGAGCCCCGTACATCGCTAAAGCTTTCCGTATGACTAGCGACATCGAAACCGGAGCAGTGCATCACGGTGCTTTCTACGGCGTAGGTAGTCACGAAGTCATCATCTACGAAGACAGTTATTTTGACGCTAGCTATGCCGAGAGAAACTGGCAACGTATTAATGCCGTCTCGACGATCTGGCACCCGAAAAGCGATCTAGGCTTCATGCTTGGCAATGGTCGATCCAGCGGCACTGACACGGGCTTTTCAGTCATCAGTATCAATATCCCGTTGTTGGCTGTACAGCTGCGTTGCTTTTTACGCGATCAGCTCTTAAGACGCCAGCTACTCGATGGCGGTATGCTCGGTATCACGCATTTCGTGCATATGTACGTGCTCCCCAACATGCTCTATCGTCACACCGATATCGTCGTGATGAATCGCCTGATGCGGCTTTTGTACGATGTAGAGATGGGTGAAGCGCGTTTCAAGCATCCGTTTCCGGTTGTCGATTACGCCACCAAGCTCGACGGAGTGTTACTCAAACTCACCGAGGACTACTATGACAAAAACATGGCGTACGAATGGCTCCTGTCTGCTCTGCCTAGCATATCAGGTCGGGACATGGCTGAGTCTTTACAGCTGCCTGAAATAGCCCCGACGCGTCAGGTATGGTGGGCAGTAACACTCAGTCGCACGACGGTGATGAAGTATCTCATCGATCTAGGTGGAGTGAGTTCAGTGCGACGTAACCAGCAACTCATCAACCGCATGCAACGAGATATTCGTCGGCTACGTCGCGATAGTGTGCTTGCTAATGTGTTACCGAAAGAGCAGTTAACCGAGACCAATGATCTTCTAGACGCACTGCTAGATACATAGCGACCGTAACCACCAGAGGCCTAATGAGCCTCTGGTGGTTACGGTTTTTAAATCCAACTCATCCAGTGGATAGTTAAATTCCATGAGGAGCTTCAAATGGCTAGAGCTTTATATAACCCAGCTTTTCATAACAGCGCAGGGCTGACTGGCATCGTACCTGTAAAACTAGGTGGTACAGCTGCCACCACCCCTGATACTGCTGCTACTACTATGGAATGGATTCAGCGCGATGAACTAGGTGTGGCTAATGGTGTAGCCGGACTCGATCCTACTGCTAAAATCTCCATGGTTAATATGCCAGATGGAATCATTGAAAATAGCATTAGCATCTATGGTCCCGTATCAGTATATCTGAATGAGGCGGTGGTTTACACCATAACCGACTACGATAGTTTCAAATCTTATACCGTGAATACCACCAACGGCACAGTAACCCGCAATGCTGACACTGTCACCTACACACCTAGTTCTATTAATGATGGCGGTTTCACGATTAACAATCGTACATTCGGCATCACGATATTAAATGCCGTTGTACAAACGCCTGAAATTATTTCGCCGTCATACAATGGCGCCAATGTATCACAGTATCAAACATTCGAATCTTCATCCTTTCAATACCGTGGCACTATTCAAACACAAAACCAGGTACGCTGGGAGATCTCCGCTACCGAGGATTTCGCTGCACTGACTCACTTTTATGAAGGTACGGCTAATTTTACTACATGGACTCCTACTGACCCTCTAGTCGAAGCTACACCATACTACATACGAGTCAGACATCATAGCGTGTTAGGCGGCTGGTCAGAATGGTCTGCAGCAGTAGCTTTCACCGTATATGAGATTCAAGGTTGGGTAGGAAAAATAGGCGGCGATGAGCATATCGACACCTTGCGTGGAGTCGCTATATCACCTGATGGTACGGCGATCTATGCTGTAGGGTATTATTATTCTTCAGATACTGATAGTGATAACGCTTACATAACACGCTGGGATGCCTTAGGTAACCTTATATGGCAGCGTTCTATGAATGACGTTAGTAAAGATTGGTCGTACGAATATTTTGAAGGTGTTACTGTGTCGCCAGATGGTGATACAATCTACGCAGTGGGACATCAAAGTTCCTCTAGTCCTCACGACCAGGCTTTCATCACTCGTTGGGACGCTAATGGCATTTTGGTATGGCAGAGTTTGATAGATGGTGCGAGCGATAAATATTTTGACGGAATAGCTATTTCGGCAGACGGTACAGCTATTTACGCTGTAGGTCGTCATTTCGCGGAAGACGGCAGTCGCAATAATGCTTACATCACCCGTTGGAATACCTCGGGTAACCTCGTGTGGCAGCGCTCGGTGGATGGTGGTTATCAAGACTACTTTCGCGGAGTAGCTATAGCTCCTAGCGGTAATGCCATTTATGCTGTAGGTCGCCATAATTCTCCCAACAACAGCAATGACTTCGATGCTTTTATCACCTGTTGGGATGCCTCGGGTAACCTAATGTGGCAGCGAGTGACAGGCGGAGGAAGCTACGACTGTTTCGAAGGAGTTACTGTATCGCCCGATGGAAGTGCAATCTATGCTGCTGGTCAGCAGTGGTCTCAGGGCAGCCTTAACGGTGATGCATATATTACTCGTTGGGATACTGGCGGTAATCTCGTCTGGCAGAGTTCGATAGAAGATGGTTCTGAGAATATCTTCGAAGGAATAACCGTATCGCCTGACGGCAGCAGTATATATACGGTAGGTCACCAATACTCTCCAGATGCTAGTGACACTGTTACCGCTCATATCACCCGTTGGAATACCGACAGCACTTTAGTCTGGCAGCGAGTATTACATGGTGGCAATAGTAGTTATAATCACTTCCTAGGGGTAGCCATATCACCCAATAATACTACAATTTATGCGGTGGGGCAACAAGACAGTGGTGATTATGACTCATACGTTAGTCGCATAGCGTCTACAGGCGATGTAACTGTAGGTCCGTTAGTTGGTGCTAACATGACCGATTTATCATGGGATATAGCGACCGTAAGTGCTACCGCACGCACACTACCTGTAGTGACATCCACACTAACCAATAATACCACGACACTACCAGTTACAACGGCCACACTGACTGTTGAAACACCTGCACTTACCCGGTATTTCTCGGAATACTAAGTGAAAATAAAATTATACGATACCCACACACCTCCTAAAGGAAGGTGTGTGGGTATCGATTCATTAAATGCCAGGTGAGACTTGTAAACGTAGGAAACGGTCGTACGATATGCTATCATTCATAAATGCGGTAGCCTGCCATACTTCACGTAGGTGCGTATTATACATCTCCTCAGCATCAGCATAGCTCTCGACGATGTTCTTAAATGCACCGAGCTCTTGACCGCCTTGCAAGAACGACTGATCGATTCGGATGATGAGTTGATTGTAGATGTAGGATTTGACCGCTAGTTCACACAGTTTAGCGAACGCCAGAATCGAACGCGGTGAGATATTACCCATGTTATCCGAGTTAGCGAGGATGCAACGTATGTAATAGGTCGAAGAGATTTTGTGCTGTTCCCTGACCATAATGACGTTATGACCAACGAGTTCAGTTTGGGCGTTAGCTAGCACTGGCATCGCTGAGTACGAGTCACCAATACGCTGAGCTGCTTGAGTAACTGAATTCATCGAAGTCGGGGTTGCGTAAGCAAGGTTGCCCGACATCATGTTGAAGTTAGCTTGATACGGCATGTAGCCTAAAGATAGCACCGAGAGGATAGTTTTACCAGCGGTACGATCGGGCGGTATGCTGTAAATGGTCGTGAACTGATCAACGATCTCCGGTGCGATGCCGTCTAGCGAGATATTGACAGTAGTGCCGCCAACAAGATTACAATCTAGCAGTACTCGCGGACGGATGACTTTAGTGGCTATGCAATCATCAATACTTAAATTAGGGTTACGCCAGCGGCTATGAGAATCGGTGAAAGCTTCTTTGAGGATCGCGATCGGAATCGTGTATTTGATATTGTCTAGGGCTTTGGCAATCGGATTCATGCTGGTATCCTCGGTGTAAAATTTAACTCATCTGATGGGACAATTGAATTTCACAAGGAGTAACGTAATGGCTAGAGTTTTATTTGATCCGGCTATTTATAACGATATCGGTCTAACCGGCATCCTGCCGATGATCCTCGGTGGCACTGGTGCTACCACCGCTGCGACTGCCGCTGCCAGCATGGGTTGGATTCCGCGTAGCATGCTGGGTGTTGCCAATGGAGTTGTAAAGCTCGATGCTGGAGTCAAGATTCCGTTAGCTAACTTGCCCGGTGGAGCTAATGCATTGGCACTACTTGACGGTACAGCGAAAGTACCTGTGAGTGCATTACCAACTGAGATCACTGAAGGCGGCGTAACGCTGGCAGGACCGATCGCAACCTATCTTAATGAACCCACCGTCTATGTGCTGACCGGTTACAATGTGTTTGACACTTATGCTGTCAGTACGACCAATGGCACGGTTACACGTTCAGGTGCTACGATCACTTATACACCTGCGTCAACCACCAATGGCGGCTTTACGGTAGATGATACGACTTTCACTATCACTGTTCTCGAAGCCGGTGTAGCGACGCCTAGCATCATCACACCTGAACAAAACGGCACTCAGGTGTCAGAATATCCTACACTCAAATCATCAGCGTTTGACTATCTGGGTATCTCACAGAGTCAGGATCAGGTACGATGGGAAATTTCCACTAGTAACGATTTCACCTCCGGTGTACAGTTTTACGAAGGCAGTGCTAATCTCACCGAATGGATGCCTACCACAGCACTCACGGAAAGCACGCAATACTACGCACGTGTCCGACATCACAGCGTACTGGGTGGTTGGTCTAGCTGGTCTGCTACAGTAGCATTCACTACCCATCATTCTCAAGGGTGGGTGTTAAAACACATGAAGCCAGCATCGTCGTCAATACTGCCGTTTATTGCAGCATTGACGATGGATTCTGCGACAGGTCATATCTACATTGTCGGTAGACAAAATCATGCTGTTGCAACTATCTACGAGGCCTATATCGCGAAATATAATCCCGACGGGACTCTGGTCTGGGAGTACGCGTTTGCTGCCAATACTCAATTCTACGATATTGCGCTAGATAGTTCCGGTGATCTATACGTAGTAGGGTATCGCGCAGATAGTGCTGGCGGTAGTCAGAAGTATCCGCTTATTCTTAAACTGAACTCTGATGGTCTAGTGGTATGGGGTAAATACATAAACTATACTCCGTTGAGTATTCATTCTGCGCTGACCGCTATCTACATCGATAGTGCTGATAACATTTATGTAGCGGGATTGGATTTTTCCATTATTCGTTACACCACTAGTGGCAGTGTAGTCTGGGCTAGGTTCAGGAACACCGTCGGAAATACGTTATCTGCGACTTTCGAAGGGGTGGCTACGGACAGTCAAGGTAACGTTTACGCTGCAGGACATTATACAGACGGCAGCGGCGATGAATTTGGATACTTGATTAAATGCGATTCTGCCGGAGCTACAGTTTGGGAACGCTCGCTGTATTGTACTCAGTTGTCATCTAAACTAACTTTCAACTCTTTAGTCGTAGATAGTTCTGACAATATCTATGTTGGGGGAGGAGTTGAAGGTACTCCGGAACCATTTATATCTCGCTGGGATACTAGTGGTAACCTCATATGGAAGACTGGCATAACCACATGGATGAATTTCGAAACTCTTGCTACCGATGCAACTGGTAATATCTATGCTGCTTCGGGCACTGGAGATATTGTTAAATTTACATCTGCTGGCACTCCTTTGTGGGGGTATAAGTTTGATGGAGATGGCAGTGTTAATACTTACAGTAAACTCGGCGCGGTCGCAGATTTAATCTTGGCTCCTAACAATGTGCTATACATGGCTGGATACTGTACATTCGACACGCTGAAAGACCAAGTTCTGATCAAAATGTCCGCTGATGGTCCTGCAGCTTTGGGTCCTTTGACGGGTGCCAATATGACTAATTTCATCTGGATGGAATTGATTTCATATAGTGGTAATCCGTCAGCATCGCTGCGTACGGTAGGACTGGTCATAAAAACCAGTGGTATTACTCAATACGACATATCACTTAGTAAAATTCCGATTGACATGCGAGGAAGAGTAACCGATTTCTCCGAATACTAAAAAAATAGATTACCCTCTCACCTGCCTCCGCTATGGAAGGCAGGTGAGAGTAGCAGGTTATTTGTAATCGAGTATCAACCAACCATCTTTAACAAAGAACCCTAACGACTCTAGTATGATCCGAAACACCAATGTCAGATCGAGTACCACTTTACGACTATCGGCAGCACGCAGTATCTCAGTAGGCATGCCGAAACTATTAACGTAGGGGATCGACATGTATAAAGTGTTGAGAGAAGTTTTACCCATCCGCTCTATCCAGCGTGCCAGCCGTCCGCGTAGCTCCACGTCCTCGATACTTTCAACCCATGCTTTGAGCTTTGTGCGGTTACCCAAGGTCGTCGGTACTTTGACCACGCTATAAGGTGGCGGATCGATCACACCATATTTAGGCTCCATCACTTCGCGCCACATTGTGTAATGCTGATATGGCGACTCCTCGGCTTCCAACGCATAGGCTTCCGCGTCCTTGATTTTGGAGGTCTTCAGATATCTAGTTTCTCCTCGACTGATGGATTCGATGATGTCGCGCTCGATCGCTTGTACTTCAGCTACGTAATGCGCGAGATCGAGCTGTTGGTTACTGTTGATGGTGGTGAGGATATCCTCGATCATCAGGTGTGCTTTTTTGATCAGTGCAGGAGGCGAAGCGCTATTTTTCAAATGCACGCCTTTGATTTCTATCTCGGCTTCTTCAAAAACGTTACCTTCTTGCATCACCGTCCACGCTGCATAATGCTTGGCGACGTTAGTAGGCATGTGTGCTGACCACAGAAACTCGTTTTTCATCGCTAATGCATGCAGCTTCTCACGCACAACGTTGATGTTAGCCGAGAGTATCGCTAAGGCGTGAGCAATAGACTGATTGGCCATGAATGCCACTGCACCACACACCGCATAGGTGCGCTCAGTGATCTCCACGCCACCGAAATACCACAGCATCCAATCATCGACCGAGAAACACGTCGAGTCCGTATCACTCAGCACCACCGAACGACGCATCATGTTCGGGATGTACGCGTGACTAGCTGGTATTAGTCGCGATAAAAAGAACGTACGGATAAAGGGCTGGTACTTACGCAACACTGCAGTGATATTCAGTGCCGTCGCTACCACCGTGTTGAGCACTCCTTTTTCTGCCATCAGTGCGTATTTCTTACCCAGTCCCTTGACTTCATTGAAACAGATCTGGTGCGTGTAGTTCATGATCTGCTCATCAATCGTCTCGACGATACTCAGTGCATCAGGGATCTCCTCGGTGCATTTACGACTGATCTCATCGATCCAGCCCCGCATGAACTCAGGGTTATGTTTACGAATGTGATATAAATCTCCCGTATAAACAAAACTCGCACGTTCGATGTCAGTCATCTTGTCTACATACGACACGAGAGACTGTAACGCCTTGGGGTCCCGCCAATAGAACTGACTCGAATAGCTGATACAGTCGATTACATCAGCTACGCTCGGGATATGTAAGCCGTAGAGTACGATGGCGTTACGCATCTCGGCTACATCGGTAAGCTGACTACAAGAGATAAGGTTATAGAGTACGATATCGACATGGTAGTAGTGGCGATTACCCATGATAATGCGTTCGTTCGAAGCATTGCCATAGGAACTTACCGAACGGATCGTCGAAGTAAGAGTGCTGTGCGCAGTCGGGTTATAGAGTACAGAGCCCTTGGTACCGAAAGCTCCTGAGAGACTGTTGTTATAGAGCTTCATGTTGTTTTGTTCATTATTTTTCATAATGAAGCGAACACTATTGCCGGCAGTCTTAGCCACGAATGCTTCTTTTTTCGCCACTCCGCGACGCTTGACATTACCATCGACGAAACCCGCTAGCATCGAACGCGCTTTTTTCGGGCTGGTGTAGCACGTGAAAGTCGGCGCGACGATGAGATCGTTCGCGATAGCTGAGTAGATATACTTCGACAGCGTCGTTGACTCTTTGGTCTTATCGCCTTCGTCGTTACGCTCGTAGTACTCGACTTTTGGGTCGATCATACCGGGTAGTTCTTTGGCTTGTAATTTCTCACCTACCCAGCGCTTACACGTTTCTAGATCATCTCCAGTCATGCGGCTGATGTATAGAGCAGTTTGCTCGATATAATGGCCTAGTGGGTTGATGTCGCGCTGGTAGTAATTAGGGTCTTGCAGAAATAATCTGTCATCAGACATCAGTGGCTCCTCGTATCACTAGATGGCACAGTACTGAAAAAAATACCCACTACCTGTCGGCGAAGACAGGTAGTGGGCGTAAACGGTCTAGGACCGAGCAAGGAGACAGCATGGAACTCCGTGGGCGCTGGCGAACAGGGGGACGTTGTGACTATGTCTGAACACTGCCACCAGCGATTATACGTCGATTGTTTGAATATTGAAGGTATACCCCATTGTATTGAGCACATCGCGGATTTTAGCCATGTCAGTATCATCAACATCGGTTACCGAGATCACGAGATTGGTAGCTTCGACTTTGATGATGGTAGTAGCGATGATCCACGGATAGGCCAGTACGTTCTTGATACCACCGGGCAGCTCGATGAGCACGAACATGTATTTGGAAATACGATCCGGCGTACCCGGTGGTAGTAGTGCAAACACCTGACGCTGCACCAGATCCACGTTGGCATATTTCTTGGCAGTTTCGTAATCAACGATGCCGATTACTTTGGCTCTTTTGAAACTACCGCCGAAGACAGCCGGTGCGTAGGTGGTGAAGTTATACCTATTTAGCAACTCGAAGAGCACGTCGATCTCCAGTGATCAATTAACACAGTGCGATGAATCCCCATAACGAAATAGTCGGCAGTGTTTTGTTCGATGATGATGATGCATTCAGGATTAATCGCTTGCACCTGCATCAGCTTAAACCACATCAGTACCGCTAGTTCTTTGAATATGCTACCAACGGCACTAACCATAACCGCATCATCACGGTGATGCTGTAGCTCTACCAGTCTATCGAGGTTAGGACCAGCGGAAACATTGACCATATAAATAGGAAAGTCATCGTCACGCATATATACCACCTGATGGAGCAATTCCGTGTAGATAGCGTTAAGCACGTATTGACTATCGGGGCGCGACTGGATGTAACGCGATAAAGCAGAGTCAGTGTAAACACCTCTACAGTAAGCCTGCCACAGATCGGTGCCATCCATCACTGCTCTGCTATACTGTATTGGGTTTTCAGTCATACGAGATCAGCATCCTCTAAGTTGTTAACGGAGAGTAAAACAATACCACGGGTGATGTACTGTGCACGGTTATAGTGTTGGATATCGTCTTCACAGCCTTTGAAAATGGCCAAAATCTCATCTACTACTTCACCTATCTCCATTCCAGCCCGACGAAAGATATCCTCTTCGGTTACTAGATGTGAATCTTCGACGAATGTCGCGAGTAAGCCTTCATCCACATATGCACGCAGATCAGTATAGAGCTGCACCATACCTGCGATCGGATCTTTAGCTACCTCCAGTAGTAAAGTGGGGAAGTTGTCGATCATTCCCGGCTCTAGACATACACTCATGCGATTGATAGTATAACAAAGCAGTGAGTGTATGTCATAACTCAACGGAATGATGACTTTCTTATACTGCGGTTCTGTTTGTTTGTCGCACATCAAATCTTCCTTTTAAATACCGCCGCCCAAGGACTGAGCCAATTGTAGTACCTGTATTCACTTGATGCAGCACCTAGGATATTTTTAATGTACGTATCCAGATCCTTACATAACTCCGAGATGTCAGCGTTAGTATTGCGCATCTGTATATGAGACATCCGTCCGATGTCTATCTCAGCTTCGATGATCTCCCACACTCCGCTCGTATACATGCCTTCCGCATGAGTGTCCAGTAGCATTTCTAGTACCCGTTCGAAGATCGCCTCACTCACCTCTAACCGCCGGCGATATGGTTCAAACTGGGAAGCATCGAGCACTATATGCAATGGCAAATGCATTAGATGTTCCTCTTCAGTACTACTGACCAAGGGTTAAGCCATTGATAATAACGATACTCGTCCGCCACACCACCTAACATCACACGGATATACGCATCAACATCGAAACATAGTTCTTCAATGGCTATATCTAAGTTCTGTAGATGGACATCGGACATGTGGTCAAAATCCATCGCCGTTTCGAGTAGCTCCCAGATGCCGTCCGCGAATATCCCGAACGGATAGCTATAGAGAATCATCTTGAGCATCTCTGCAAGGGTTTCTTCCTCTACTCTGAAACGGTACTTCCAGTCGATGAACCGAGAAACATCCAACACCACATACATGGGCTTGTACGGCAGCAGTTTAATCATGATCCTTAGATTGTTGCATGCGATACCAGTCATACACGCGAAAGTCGATCGTCTTCTCTACCACCAAGCTCGTACCTTTGAGACGCGTAAAATAGATATGATGTCGATCCTTACCTACGAACGCGTTTAGGGATAATAGCATCTCATCGAGCAGATTCTCGTAGGCTTCGGTCGCGATAAGATCAAAGTGCTGATCCGACACGAGCCTACTCAGGTGATAGGTGTTACGAGGGCTGCGCGTATAGATGGATAGATTGTTGATAAAGGCAATCGCGATACTGCAAGCTACTTTGATTGCCATCGCTGGCACTTGTGGCTGCGTAGTGATATAGCGCTTAAGACGTCTGAGTTTATCGGGCGTGGTGAGGACGATGCCGTTCTTGTCGACGATCGGTTCAGTAACGTTATAGATCTGCGTGAGATCGGTGATGAGGTGAGCTTCTTCACCGAGTTTCGACTGCGGGTAATATTTGCCGTTTGAGTGCAGGACTGGTTCAACCGAGCCCGGCAGATAAATGCCGACCGGAGGTGCGACCAACGCGTTCAGATACGGATCATCATCCCACTCGACAACATAAGGTAGCATGTCGATGAGAGTCATCTCGGTAGGTTGCAAAAGCTCATTTAGATCTACCGTGTCTGTATTTTTCATCTCTACCCTAACTCCCTTTTATCCATGTCCCTCACCACCACCAGCACCAAAGCAGTGCGGCTAGCGAGATATTTAACGCGTTCGGCATAACTCAAACAAACCTGATGCGCTGTTAGAGCGCGCTGGAGCTGCTGAGTTACCCACCATTTAATCGGTTCTAGGTCAGGGTCGCCACATTCGGTTACATCGTAGCGACAGATATTATCGAAACAATGCTTACCTGTCAGACTGATCCCTACCCTCTGTAGAGCCTCAGCGATCACCGCTTCACAAGCTATGTCGAACGAGAGTCGCGCATTATACTTACGGCAGATCGGTAAAAGCTCGTTCTCTAGGTACACCCAGATGTCACGGATGTCCAACATGTAAAACGTTTCTAAATATCTCATGTTAAATACCCCTAGAAGCCATTAGATGAAGCGTAGCGAGGTTTTTTACTATGGAAGAAGGATAGCCATAGTGTCGACTATCGCAAAGGCACACAACCCCTCTAGCTCGCCCCACCCTCACAGGCAGGCGAGCTAGAGGTGGCATCACATATTCTCTTTTATGATAGCAAAAGTGTTCACTAAAATCTTTTTCCATTCTGGGAGTACATGATGAGCATGACCCGTAGTCAGCCATCCTCGTTGCGGCTCATAGCGTAAACCGTATAGACACTTACAGCCATAGCCCAGGATATTAAATTCCCATGCATCCGACTGTAATCGTAGACCGATATAGTAATCGTCGAGTTCAGCGTGGCTATAAATATATGATTCTACTTCACCTATACCTCTAGAGCGAGGTACGGCTTGATCTAACATCAGTGCACGTGTTACCAGCTCATGCAAACTACTAACATTCACGTTGATACCCTAACGCCGTTAGCATAATCGACGGTTCTTCTTCGACTGTCGGGATATCTATCCACACTGCATTAGGTTCTGCGTCGCTGTCATGACATTCAAGATACTTTCGCTGCAACACTTTCTCGTGGCTTTTCATCCAGCTTAAATACCACGGCACATCGCACGAACGCCGCCACGCATAGCGTAGCTCACTCGTAGCAACCAACTGGTAAGGGCGCACAGTCGGAGTAGGCACAGGAAAGTTGAACACGGTTGCCGATGTATCTGTCATCATTAACACCTTTCAAAAACCGAGGGCTCCAAAGCCCCCGACAATCTACCGTTAGTTAGTGGGCCACAGCTCTAACGCTGTAGCCGGGTAAATCTGCACACTACCTTTCTCACTGGCACTCTCGACGGCATAGCCCTCAGGGGTAAGGCTAGTGCTATACCATCCGACCACAGTACCATGCCACTGTGATCCCTTCGTCTTCTTCACACGTTCACCGTGGCGGAACTTCGTATGTGTGTCTGGATATTGAAGGTTCATTATTAGTTATTCCCGTATAACACGTTATTTAAAAGGGGCGTCCCTAGACGTCCCCTCTCGTGACTTAGCCGCTTAGAGAACCAAACCAGTATCGGTGTAGTTTTCCTGATTCGACACGATGGATTTTTCGATCACAGCAGAACGAGCTTCATCGATGACACGCAGTTGTTTTTCCAGGCGTTCGATGACATTACCGAAGTAGTTCGCAACGGTGACCATATGAATAGGCATGTCTACTTTTACTGCTTCTTTAACAGCAGTCGTAATAAAGCCAGTAGCCTGATATTCGAGCGGCTGATCAATCGCCGTCGATGCGTTCTCATCGGTCAGACTCACTGCACTCACGAGCGCTTGATCGCGTTCCAATGACACGCCACCGCTACAGAAATCAACCATCGTAAGTTTCGGCGCAAAACTCGTTACTTTGTGATAGTCGAGAAAGTTGCGTAGATCGCTCTTATCGAGTTCACGGTTCTGTCCAGAGAAAAAGAGCGACGCGAGGATGATGTTGGTCTCGATCGCTTTGTCGACTGCCCCGCGACCCATCTCGCGCGTGTTCTCAGCGTAGATCATGTTGATCGGCCGTTCGTTCTTCTGGCTGATGATCGCATAGCTCTTGAGCGTCTTGATAGTGTTCTCGACTTCGATGCGGCTGTCAGACGAACCTACCGCCACGACCATCACCATCACCTCGCGCTTCAGAAGCTCACTGATCAGGACTGGAGCTAAAACGCTCCCACTGCCACCACTGGCTGAATGCACGACCACCGTCACATCACCAGGTTTGACCCGTTGCACGATCTCACGTGCCCGCTCACTGATGACTGAGTAGTTACTCGCACGCAGCTTCCCGCTACCATCCAGACCATCGAAGAGATAGATGTTGTCTTCGTTGATATCCTTAGGCATATTCGAACGCGACGTATCGAGCATGCAGATATCGAGATCAGCAAACCCTTCGCCAGACTTACCCAGGAACTTTTTAACGATATTAATCCCTGCACCACCACAACCCAACAGCTTCATCGTCATCGCCACGTTACAATCTCCTTATTAAAATATAACCGAACGTTACTACCACTTGATATTCGCTAACTGGTTTTTCTCTATGCGACTACCAGATATTAAATATGGGTTCGTACCCAGATCAGGCAGCCGGTTTTACATGGAGCTAAACCCGTACTAACGCTAAAGTAAAAAGAAAAAACAGCATACACCCAAATAAGCGTACCACAGTATGCAGCAGAGTCTTGTAAATTTTACACTGGCTTCAAACGCTGTGAAAAAAATACCGCACTACCCTGATACTTTGGACATAGTAACTCAGTGAGCTTCAGCGAACGTAACTAGGTATTTAGATGGGGGGGAGAGGGGGGCGAAGCCCCCCATGAATTTTTACGCACGCTACTGTTGCCATCAGGCTTTTTTACACACGTTGAGCAGGATCGGGATGTTTTTTTCTGACGAAAAACATCCCTCCAGCGCAAGGGTTTTTTAAGAAATATAACCTCTACCGCCATTGCTATATCAGCCACTAAGCCCATACCCTATTGTCCCCCCTAATCGGGGGGACTGGGGGGATGTCAGATAAGTAAAAACCCATACAACAACAAATCTTCTGGCTGCCACACTACTCACGGGGAAACGAACATGTCTAAACTAGATCTGAACAAATACCAACCAGTTGACAATCAAGCTCAAGTCACCCAGATCGGTACACCTACTGAAAACGCACCAGCTACTGATACTGCTGCCAGTACCGTAACCATCACCGGCCCACTCTCCTCAGTCTATGCTGAAGCACTACTCAAAGTACTAGGAGAGAACACTACACGTCTAAGTAATGAAACCAACCAAGTCGAGTCAGCAGCGATTCTGATGGTGCATCAACAGTTAGATAAAGAACCTGAGGACTCAGTCGTCTACGTGAATGATACCGACACGATTACCCAGCAGCCTTCGCGTGCATTCGATGAACTCCGTATCGCACTAGACGCTCAAGCGAAGAAACGCTATGTAGTGCTAGAGATGCATGGTCGTATCACGCGTCCCTGTGGTGTGCTTTCCGACTATGCGCAAGAACACGCCGATCGCGTCTTCTATAGCCGCGAGAGCTTCATGAAGTTCATCGCTCGATGATTACGATCAAAGAAGTGTTCGACGAGTTATTCGCTCATGTAAAGTTCGACGCTCGTCTAGCCAAAAAAGTCAAGCGCTACCAGATCGAGTTCGTCAATCGTAACCCTGAACATATGGGGTTTTTCGGTGGCAACTTGATGGGAGTGCACCGTGTGCGGTTCACGTTGAAAGACTATGCCGAGTTTTTCGATGAGATGATGGATCGTGAAGCGATGTATGTCGAACGCCAAATTGGTACCATAGACACCATCAACCATGAATTTAAAATCTCATCCGATGCACTCAATCAAACTCTCGTGTACATGATCCATCGTTTCCTCACCTCTCCGTATCTGAATCCGCATAAGCGAGTCGAAGCGGCAGTGGACGTGGGACTGATCTTTGGCTATCGCACGATCGCTGCCTTACTCGTGCATTACTTTAAATACCCGATCGACACTTACACTGCCCAAGCGGTGTATGAACGCCTGAGTGGCCGCTATCTCATCAAGAAACTCGGTACGTGGCAAGAAGTGTTCAAGTATCGCGCGGAAGAATTCGTCGACCCGCAAGGCGTACATTATCAAAAGCTCATTCCGTATACCGATGACGCTGGGATCGTCAACGCGATCAACGATCTGCAAAGCCGCACCAAGGATATGCTCAAAAACATCTACGTGGAGTTCATCAAAGTTCACGAGAGCGGTAGCAAGATCCATAGTAGCTCGTCGACGATGGTCGATGCCGACGGGGAAGAGATCGTCAAAGATCGCATCCATGGGTTGGATAACTACAAAACCTATGTGCTAGAAACCCTAGCTGATCGCAACAGTTTCATTAAGCAAGAACTGATGGCGGTCGTTGAGAGCGTGATCCCTACCGCTAGCGGTAAATCGTTTCGTCTAGTGCTACAGTGGATGGCTGATAACATCACCGGCAAAGAACGCGAGCTCGTGTTGCAGTTCGTCGATATGTCGTTGGTGCTGTCGTATAACTATCTGCTCAAAAACGAGTATGTACTGCATCGCTCGAAAAATCTCATCGTGTTAACGAGTAACCTCAAAGGCTACGTACTGTCGTCACGCGAAAATAGCGCGGATCTAGAGCAACTGCGTAAGCTTGGCAGTAGTATCGTGAGTAAAGCTACCGGGCACGTGAGCGAACAGACTCTCGCTGCGATCCGTAACGCGGTATTTATCTACATCTGCCTCAGAGCCTACACCAAACACGCCTACCATCAGTAGGTATTCTTTAACATCTGGAGATCGATATGGCTGGTTTGTGGAGATATGGTGACAAAGCACCTGAAGGGAAATATCTGGTAACGCGCCGTGATGGCACTGTGCCCGAGTGGCCCAATATGGTATTCGGTGCTAAAGATCCAGCGGCTCCTGCTGCTTTACGTGCTTATGTGGATGAAGCAGAGCGGCTGGGTTACGATTCGACGTATGTGGCAGATATGCGGCGACTCGCTCAGGAGTTCGAGGCTTATCTGGCTTCGCATGGTAAGGGTGACCCAGACGCACCGCCGCATCGAGAAGACGACCCTTCAGTCGTCGCCCGTATGCGACAAGGTAATTCTGCTTGACAGGCCAAAAAAAAAACACGCCTCTCCCACCCCTAGCCTCAATGGCCGGGGTGGGAGAGGCGATACTTACGCTGCGAGCTCTTTACTATACTGGAGGTAGACATGGAAATACTTCGCAGGAAGTTCCGAGGCGCGGCGTTCGATCCAGCGACTGCTCGAATCGTTGCGGATATACATCTGCACCAACCCTCCTGGTGTCGAGCGCATCGAGACGATTTCGTGACCTTCGTCGGTGGTATGGCTAAAATCGATACCATCGGGCCGCATCCGCACCACATGAACATCGTAGATCTTGACGTGTTCGGTTTCTTGAAACAGCAGTCCGGCGATGATTCCGGCTATGTTAGCACGGCGTTCTTGGATGTTCATGATGCGGATCTCCTGTTAATTGAAGTTACTTGTCGAACATGCCGTTGACGTCCGTATCGGGACCAATACTCCAACGACTGATGTCACTATTGAACCGACTGCATCTGAACATCGCCTTCATGATCTTAACGTTACCCACATCCCACTTCGAAATGTCGCCGTTGAACAGACTTTTGTGGAACATCCAACGCATATCGGTTACGTGACTGACATCCCAGCGCGAGATGTCGCTGTTAAACTGACTGCCAGCAAACATCCATCCCATGTCTTTGACGGATGAGACATTCCAGCACGAGATGTCGCCATTAAACTGGCTACATGAAAACACACCGTTCATGTCAGTTACCTGACTGACATCCCACTGTGAGATATCGCCAGTAAACCAGCCATCAGAGAACATAGAGTTCATATTGGTAACTCGGGATACATCCCACTTCGAAATGTCGCCGTTGAACCGACTGCCGGCAAACACCAGACTCATGTCCGTGACTGCACTTACGTCCAGATGGTTCAAATCTGCGTTCAATGGCGCTCGATGAATGATGTTGATAAGCTCTTCGCGGCTGGTGACTTTGATGGTTTGCATAGTGGTGGCTCCTGGTATTAGAAGATAGAAAGACGCCAGAGCGGCAGTCTTCACGTAATATATATGTGACTGAAAAAAACTTCACTACCACTCAACCTAAAAACGTAAAATCACTCTTCCGACCTTTATACGGCCGGAAGAGTGACGGTACTAGTAGCGATGGATGCGGTTTCTGATCTGGCGTTCTTGATTGAGCTGCTTCATAAGGTCATCGACCGACATATGCACGTTATCGTAGGTGTCGAGTTTCTGTACTACTGAACGTAGCTGAAACTCTAGCTTACGAGCGATAAAGTCATCGCGTTCGTTACGTAGCTGTTCGGTGAGGGTGTTGATCTGTTGTTTGAGCTGCTCTTGATAATACTGCTCATATACATCACCAGACTGGATCTCTTGCTTACGGAAGTTAGACTGCGAGAGAATCTTAGCGCTATCGATGCCGTAGTATTCGAGATGTTTGCCTTGTGACATTAGCCAGTACGACAAGAGCCACGCGACGCAGTTATCGTCGTGTTCGCCTTCAGCGTGATCGACTCGTCCATTACGGATCACTAACCCTAAGATCTGGTCGATGGTTTTCTTATCATGGACGGAGTCACCGGTGTATTTGATCGCGTTATTAAGACTCGTACCGTAGAGATCAGTACGACTCGTGGCTCCGACTGCCGAAGTAGCGAAGCCGAACGCTTTTTTGTGACGCGTATAGATGCTGCTATCACGGGCGAACATCGGACGGGCGATCTCTTTGAAGCGATCGGTTTGTTCGTCAGCGTCTTGCACGACACGGTTATAGATGCGTTTGAAAGGATCGATGTTTTTCGCTACCAGCATCACGATTAGATAATCGATTATCATCGAGCCAGTAGAACGACGCTCGATGATGAGGGTCAGATGTTCGTATCTAATCAACCAGTTGACAATCCATTCAGCAAACGTAATGAGGTTGGTCTCATTGTAGTTACCCGATGCAGTTACAGCACCGGTGCGGATATTGCGAATTGTCATACCTATATCATCGCCACCTGCAGCATCGCTAGTATCCAGACTCATGACATGATGTTCGGTGCGCATCTCGTGTTCGAGCTCTTGCTCAGAGACGTACCAGCGCGTGATGTAACCATAGGGTCGTGAGATTTCGGTGTAGTAGTTTTTATCTTCGGAATTTCTGACTTTCTCAGCCATTTCTGGAGTCAGCGGCGAAGACTGTGAACCCGAAGTCCAACGGTTAAAGAAGTCGCGGTCAGCGTCTTCACCCGTGGCATTCGATTCTTCGATCGCTCGATAAAGCCATTCATCGGTATAACCCAACTGTTTATGGTTAAAGCTTGCATATACTCGCAGCACTCCGCGGCGTGAGTCTCCGGCACGCTGCGAGGAGTTCTTACGAATAAACTCATAGAGCTCTTCTTCATTACGTGCATCGAGAAACTTCTCGCTCCAGATTGCTGACTGTTGGATCATGTTGTAAACATATTTACCATCGCGGTCGTCTTTTTTACCGGCAGTTGTAGTCAGGATCGTACCAAAAGGCTGACCAGCCGCGCGAGCACTATCACGCGCTGCTGTACCAGCTGCTAGTGCCGCCGGTAGAGTGATACCGATGTTATAGATGAAAGCCGCTTCGTCGATGTGGAATACCGGAGAAACCAGCCCTCGCCCAACGTTTAGCGCGGCCTTCGGAGACTTGTTAGGTAGGTGTGAACGAAATTCGTTACTGAGTAGTTTAACGCTGAGCATCTCAGTATTGGCTAGATCATTCTTGCGACGTAGGTTCAGGTAATACGGCAAGAGATCTTGGACTTCTTTGAGTCGTGCTAAGTTCGCTGAGCGTAGCGTCTCATCTTTGGTGATGAGGTTGATCTGTGTATTGTTCGTACCGCCATTCATGAGATAGGTCATGAGGGTGTCGGCACCGAAGGATTTACCTGTCTGACGGATTTGCTCTAGGATCAGTGAGACGTGATTGAAAAACAACCAGTAGAGCGCGATGTTGCCACGATGGGCTTTATACTTAACTGGTTCAGGGCTAGCGCGACCAGGTGCACGGGCGATCTCGCGAAAATAATACCAAGGGTTTTTGACTTCCGCAGCGATGAGAATGATCTGCTCAACTGTGAGATTAGGGTCGAATGGGTCCACACCTACTAGTTCAGGGTTATGTAGTGCGAGAGGAAAAGCATGATTCGATATTCCCATATCACGATAGAGTAATGCGAGTCTTCTGAAGCTCTCGTTACTCGTATCCATGTCGATAATGCTACCTGGATGCTTCGTCTGATAGTCCTCTTCAAATAGTATCATTTTTACGTCCCTTAGTTTCAAATCGGCTATAAGATAGCTTTTCGCTCGCTTTATTGAAAAAGTATGAGAATGATGTGGGTGTGTTCCGTGACTGTTATTAAAACTAAGCAACAGGTCATGTACCCAGCAGCTAGTATTCAGGGGGTGTATCTATGTTTAACGCAGTGCGATTTTTATTCAGGTATTTCGTATCCCGCTCTAAATTTATTTTTATCCACGTTGATAACTTTAAAACCTGGACTCCTTTTCGTCGATTAGAGGTGACGCTCAGCGATGGCAAGCTATTGATATTTAGTATACTGCATAACCGTCGTCGCAGGCATTGGATGAACTTATGCGTGACCTATCTTATTCACGTCGAGATTCACCATGGCTTGCATGATAATCTACATAGCTTTATTCGCGATCATCTGCTCACCATCGATGTATGGGGTGGTTTTTTATTCAGGGATAAAATCGTCGGGGACGTGTTGATGGAAAATTATCTGGACCGGATGATAGCAGTATTACAAGATGAAGGTGCGGCTATCTGACTCTTCCCTCCTTAACGGGAGGGAAGAGTCAGATCTTTAGCTTTTTACTACCATGGCTGCTACCGATAGCGTCAAATCTCCACTACCGGCTACTTTAATGAAACGGATATAAACATTGCTACCTAGCATAGGCACAACGCCTAGACTAAGCTCTTTATTCCAATCCTGCATCTCATAACGCATCGTGCGCTCTTGATACCTCAGTTCGAAATGCGTCGGTAGTGGTATTTCGATTTCTGTCAAGCGGTTGATGAGTGGGTAGGTGTTGCGATAGACACGATCAAGCCAGGTCGAATAAGCTTCAACACCGCTATGGATGGTAAAGCGTTCTTTGAAGTTATAATGTCTTTCAACTTTTAGGCCAGCACCATAGAGTGCTTCGTCAGAAGCAGATTCGCTGGCGACTTCCCATGGAGTGTCATAGTCTTCGGGTTTACCTCGTAGTAAGACATCGAGCACTTGAGTGTGCATGAAGTTACGATAGGCACCCGACACATCGCTGAGTTTTAAGCTGATAGCATGGCGTTGAATATAACCATAACCAGTCGGTCGGAAACCTCCACTATTATCAGCAAACCGTACATGTGAGGTTACATCGGCGAATATATTGCGATCGAGGTTAAGCATGAACCAGCGCATGCGATAACCTTCATAAAGATTGACAAATTCCGGATAACCGAACACCTTGACGGTATAAGCATTATTCGGTTCAACTGTCACCAGGCTAAAGGCTTGGGTGATGTATTTGCCATCCCCAGTAGTCGCCCCGTAAACTGACTCACTCGGTGACAGGGCATAGCTTAACACCAGCTGAATCTTCTGTCCGACGATGCTAGACAGATACTGATCCAGCCCGAAGATTTTGAATTTACTGCCGTCTACAGGAAGTTCCAGTGTGCTACCATCATTGTAATGCACCACCCCAATAAGATTCATTGCGGTAAGCGGTACGTTCAACGGAAACTCGATCAGGTTCTCATAGGTAGCTGAGAGGAATGGGCTACGCATCGAGATAGCCGTGATATAGCGCTCTTCATCGTAAGCCTGTCGAATGAATGCCGTATTCTCTACGAGTAGCTGACGTTTGGATACAACGTGACCTGCATCATCGTAGAACACTGCAGTGACGATCTCACCATCGGGTAGTTCGGCTAGTGTATAGCATACCGGCACGGTGAAGATCGCGAAGTTGTCATGGCTATTGTACGCCACGCGTTCCAGATTCACGATGTTGCCGGTATAGCGTTGCGATGCATCGTAGACACGCGTGATGACATCTCCGCTATCAGACAGATCTGCACCCCTGAATATCTTGCAGTATTTAACCATCGATCCGGCTACTTTCAGTCTAGCATCTACCGCTAGCGTGTGAGGCGTGACGCTAGTGTCGATATAGATGCGGTAAGTATCAGACTGCGTACCAGGACCCGTACCGATTAGTGCATCTCGCTCATCGATAACATAAGAGATACCATTCGGACGGATTTGTACCAAACTCGCCACCAGCGTTACCGGGTCAATATGTCTAACCCGATAAACTGTATATGACGAATGATCCATGACGTAGTCGTTGACTTTAGGGATAAATTTACGTGACCCTTCAGTGCCTAGATAGATTTCGTCCAGCGACCACCAGCACCAGCGTGCCTCGGGGTCATAAATGGGTACGACCCCGTCGCTACCCACCACGCCCAAAGTGGAAATAGCTTCACCACTCATATCTTGTCTCCTTTATGCTGCATGTTCGACTGTGACGAAAGCTGATAGATCTACTAGACCTTCAGCGTAAAGTTTGATTACCCTCAGCATAAATCGATATGCGAAAAGGTTAATAGAAAAAGTGCTGCTATGCTGATGAGGATGGATCACAACATAACGGTTGTCGCTCCAGTTATCACGTTTGATCGGATCGAAGTCTAGCCATTGTTCATACGGCTGACAGATCTCCATGATCTGCTGGTCGCTAAGGTTGGCAGTATAGACTTCGCTAGCCATCCCGCCTGTGACTATGTCGTAGAGTAGACGGGAGATAAACGGACTATAGAGAATATGTCGATGAGTGATCGCTGAGAGTGCATCACGGGCAGGTTCAGGAATCTCTTGTGTGAGATAGTCTGACACCTGATGGTCGATTTGGCGCGAAGCATCACGCAGCACATAAGTGTCAACATCAACCACTTCGCGAAGCGGCACGACGATGTCTTTGATCATGTACGGCTGGCCATTCAAAGCGTTAACGATGCTCACGCCAGGATGAAGCTCGGAGAACACCATGTCGTCACGTGTTTTAAAAGAACCGCCACTGACTATGCGCATTACCCGATCATCACGAATATCGAAACGTCGGTTGTTTGATAGCACACCGTGCTCGATAAAACCGGTGTTGTCAGCTTTTTCGCTAGCTCCGTGGGCAAGCCCTTTGTAGCGCACATGGATTTTCTGTATAGCGCTGGCAGCAGGCTGATTAAGATAGATCTTGTTACAGATGAGTATGTTAGGAAAATGGACGATGTAGTCAATACCTTCGATGAGCGATCGACCATTCATGAATATGTCGAGCTCTCCGGCTGGTACTGGCATTATATATGAATGCAAGCCTTCACTGCGGTCTTGTTGTTCCATCAACGGGAAGCGCAACACCCCCGCAGTCATTGGAATCTCTAGATCATAAGCGAGAAACTTACGATCGGTACGCAGCATCAGCAGCATTCCAGCATCATCTTGACCGTGTACGAGCTGACTACCATTGAGCTGATACTGACCACTATCGGTAATGTCTTCCCAGATATTGTCACCATCATTAAAAATAGTGTACGATTTATATAGTCGCCAATTACATGCGGTAGGTACCGTGAGCATACCGTTGCGTGAGAAAATCACCTCGGGCGTATCTGTGCTGTAACCACGCAGTGCTTCAAAATACACCGCATGTGAATTACGCGGAATGTAGTCCACGCCGTAATGATTATGGTAGTGATCGATCAATAACCCATCACCGTCATACTCATAGATGGTGGCATCATGTCGTAGCAGCTCGGGTAGCGCGATGATGCGGTTGGATTCATTCGCTAGTAGTTTCACCGGAGTGTATCCCATCAGACAACTCATGGCATTATACCCGAGCGTGGCTACTACGTGCTCACGCGTAATCTCTTCGGCACGAGCAGCCATCAGTGCAGTATAAGGACTATTTTCCAATGCACTACAGCGCCACATCGGTAACGTATCGCCTGTTCCTATCACTGCATCTAACACGTTATCATAGTCGAGTTTATAGAGCTCATGCATGCGACTATTCTCATACACCAGCGTGCGCTCGTAGCCCGCTTTACGGATAATCAGGCGTACGGCTAGATCATCATATCCAGATGCATCTAGTTCAACCAGATCTTTAAGATGATTAGTAAGATACAGAACGCTAGAAACGCTAAGGCTGTAATCTCGATGAGTAACCATACGAACGGTTCGAGGATCGTGGCGATAGACATAAACGCCTTTGAAGCGCGTCGACGGCGTGCTGACAACAAAGATTTCTTGATCATCGAAGTACTCTATAGTGTTACGATCCGTGAAAGGGTAGCTGAGCAGATATTTGCGACTACTGTCTTTTTCACTGACAAAAGTGGGTAGGTTCTTGAGTTGAAAAGTAACCACACGGGCTACTGAAGCGTCATGAATCATTTCGACTTGATCGCCGACTCTGACGTTGTATAAATCGATACTGTCAACGAGTAAGCCATTGACATAGCTAAAGCAGTAACCGGGACGTGTTTTGAACTCTAGGTAACGCGTCTGCAGTGCTAGAATCTCAGCGATATTGACAGGTGTACCGCCGCTCGCAGTGATCATAGTGTCGCCAGTAGCACGAATGCTTTCAAAATAGGCATTCTGATAGATACGCAGATACACATCAGCCTGGCGATAGTCGAAAGGTATGCGATTGGCTTCTTCGACAGCGACGATGATGTTACGTTCATCCATATACATCGTCCAGCACTTATGCCCAGGGATGACAACACCACGTTCACTATAGAGCTGCATGAAAACGTGGTGGCGATGGACGGTATCGTAGAACGGCACCCAGCGATCGACCAACCAGTCAGGACTATCGCGGTAGATATTGAACGTATCAGGACTTGCTTGTCCGATCTGATAAAGATGCCAACGTCCTGTAGTGTTAGGTAGCTTCAATAGCCGACCTAACACTCGCACCTGCTGAGTTACTCCCTCATGAGCACTGATGCGTTTCGGTTTCAGTACAAACTGGCTGTCTTGTCTGGGATTACACCAGATATTTTTGACAGCATAGTCAACCAAGCTATCGCGCATAGCATCCTCACTCGAAGGCCAGGATCTCTAGGCTTTCCGTACCGGCTGTTTTTTGGACAGTGTGTTCTTTCACCAGACCCGTGTAGGCTTTGAGGAAAGTGTCGCTGTTACCATGTTTGCCAAAACGATCAGCGATCCTGGATACCATGTAGTTGCGGAAAGTGCGTTCGGTCAAAGACATATAGACCATCGCGCACCAGGTGGGTGGATGTTCGAGTGCTACTGCGAGGATCTCCCGGCTATTGAGACCATACCAGCTATTGGAGATAATCGTCAGTAACATGCTGACGTTAAAGTCCTGTAGCCGTACGTTTTCAGTCACGCGAATCACCGCAGTACAAAATTCAGTGATGTCACGAATGGCACCAGCTTTATCCAAAATCTCAAATACCAAAGGTGCCGGTGCACGGGTAGCTTTGATGATATGGATGGCCATTTTTTCCACGCCGTCACTATCAGGCTCATCCGCAGAAAATAGACTGTAATAAAAGTAGTAGCTTAGCACTGCGAGCACGATTTGATCTTTCGGATCGAGCGCATATTTCTTGGCGATCACTTCGCTCAGCCACATGGCATAGACAACACCGGCCCAAGCCAGATCGTTACGTAGCGCTGACTGATGTCCCGATAGCCATGCTAGTGATAGAATCGCGCGCGACTTGGTGAAGTTAAATTCAGTGGTGTTTTTGACCGGAGGAATATCGGTGAACCCCAATCCTTCGACTTCATTCTTTTTAACAAACGGACGAATATCGGTAAACAAAAACTGCGCGTGATCAGTCCCGTCAATCACTAGCGGATGGCTGAAAAACGGAATCACATCCTCACTGCTGCCAGCGCCGATAATAAATGCAGCCTTGATATCAGTAATGCTGTTTACATCGAGAGTGCGAAAATGCACCATGTCTCTGATCATCGCTTCGCGGATAGCTCGCACGGTAGCTTTTAGATCAATCATTTTTCCTACGGTAGTGTCATACGGGGTAGCATATATCACAGTAATTACCTCTCTATAGCTGAAATAAAAAAATACGACTATCCTGTGAGATGGTTTGTGTTCTCACACGATTGTCGACATCCTAGGTTTCGTTCTTCCCACTCTCTATTGGCTGAAGGAGTAGTAAAAATGGCTGGTTACATCGTCAATGCAGCCCCGTTGGTTATTGAGCTAGGCACCCAAGACCTTAGCTCGCGCCAACTCCCCCGTGAATCTGAAGCAGTTCCGCAGCATCTTCCGAAATTTTACATGTTCTGCCGCAAAGGTCCTGATACGCCGCAACTGGTGGTCGGTGCCGAGCGCATCAACATTTTCGGTGATGAGACTTTCAATGAGCGCTCGGCATATGCTACCCATGCCACGGTGTTCGCTAACCTCGTCAACGCTGAAGCCAACGTGTCGATGATCCAGCGCGTCATCCCCAAAGACGCCGGACCAAAGCCCAACCTTACGCTATGGCTCGATGTACTGCCGACGCAAGTCGATCTGTACGATCGTGACCCATTCGGCGCGATCAAGGTTGATGTTGCAGGTAACCCGATCATCGTCGGTAGTGGTGCTGGTTACAAAGTCAAATGGGTTAAATCCCATTATGCTACCGAACTGGAAATGGAAGCTTTCGGTCTGGCTACGACGAAGCCCGGCTCGCAAGTCGACCCCAACACCGGTACGCAATCGACGATGTATCCGATCTTCGAATTCCGTTCGTCCTATCAAGGTGACTATGGTAACCACACAGGTTTCCGTCTGTGGCCGATCAATAAGAAATCGATGCTCACGCCGCCCACTGGCGTCATGAATACCGATCGCGCTTTCCCGTACTATATGCAGATGATCCGTCGTGCTGATGCCAATAGCACGGCGAAGGTGGTGCCGTCGGTAATGAGTGAGGAAAACATCACCATTACGTTTAAACCCGAAGCCGTTGACCCGATGACTGAGCGTCGTCTGTATATCGGTGACGTGTTGCTCGACAGCTATAACCGTCAAGCCAGCTACAACTACCCGTCGGTGTATGGTGACATCTCGACGCTCAATATCTACCACGATCATCTCGAATATGTGCAAGAGATGCTCTTCGCAGCTGAAGTACCTTTTATCGATGGCTATAGTGATATTACGGCTAACGCCGAAGATGCATGGCTTATCAACATCGTCAACGGCATGACTGCCGCTGGTACGCCGTATCATTCGATTCACTTCGTCGATGATGCCAACACCATCCGCTTCTCCGAATATTCGAACGTCTTTATGGATGGTGGTTCGGATGGCGTGATGAACGATCAGGTGTTAGCGGATCTAGTCGAAGAGAAGATGCAGGATTATCTCGACGCGAATAGTCCGGTGATGGAAAATGCAGTGAACGTCGAATCGGTGCTGTATGATTCGGGTTTCCCGTTGGAGACCAAGTTCCAGCTGTGTAACTTCATCGCACAACGTAAAGACACCTTTGTTGTGCTCTCGACCTTCGATGTCAATCAACGCATTATGGAACCTTCTGAAGAACATTCGCTCGCTATCGCGCTGCGTACGCGGCTACAGATGTTCCCGGAATCGGATTACTTCGGCACGCCGGTGATGCGTGGTATGATCGTTGGTCGCAGTGGCAAACTACGTGACAGCCAGTACCATAAGCGTTTGCCGCTGACTGCTGAAGTGGCGATTCGTTCAGCACGCTATATGGGTGCGAGTAATGGTCGGTGGAAAAATGGTTATGCGTTCGACGGTGCACCGGGTTCGGTGATCGAGCGCATGTATGATATCTCCCATACCTGGGTGCCCGCTTCGGTGCGTAACCGTAACTGGGACGTGGGTCTGAACTGGGTGCAAGCGTACGATCGTCGTTCGTTCTTCTTCCCGGCTCTGAAGACCGTGTACTTTGACGACACGTCGGTGCTCAATAGCTACTTCACGGCAATGGCAATCTGTCAGCTTAACAAAGTGTCGCATGCGACGTGGCGTGAATTCACCGGTGTTGCACATCTCACGAACGCACAGCTGGAAACGCGTGTCAATGAGTTTGTGCTATCGCGAGTTAAGGATCGCTTTGACAATCGCTTCGTTATCGTACCGGATGCCCATCATACCGATCTAGATACGCTGCGCGGTTACAGCTGGACATTGCCGATCAAGATCTATAGTCCGTCGATGAAAACGGTTATGGTCACGCATGTCCAAGCGCACCGGATCTCTGATCTGGCTGGGTAAAAAAATAACATCGGCACGGCGGTGGTTTCTATCCCGCTACCGTGCCGATGACTGGCGAAGGATCTGTCGTCTAGTTTGCGGTAAGTTGAAAAAATTCCCAACCTTCTTTTTGGAGAAACATTATGGCTCGTATTACAGACGCCATTCTAGGTCAAGCATACGCGGTTAATGAAAACCAACCGATGCTCGATCTATCGTTCGGCGGCCAACAAGGTTATAGCCCCAATCTCATCGAATGGGTCAGCAACCAAGCCTACGTGCGCCGTAACCTCGTGTGCATTTTGCTTGAAGCACCGCGTCTATTCACACTTTTCCCCAATCCGGAGAAGTGGACGCAGTCGCTCAAGTCGCTGATGGAACTGCATGTACGTACTATCGAAGGCTTCAACGCTGGACTGACCGTTGAGACCGACGAGCATCCTGTCGGTGGCGCTGGTGAGATGCAGCAAGAGATCACTGATGTCAAGCGTGCCCGTACCGAACCGGTGTTTGGATTCGTCGAGAAATACGGTCGACCGATTCAAACCATGCTCGATTACTGGATTCGTTATGGTTTGATGGACCCTGATACCAAGTACGCACTTGCTTCTACTCTTGGTCAGCGTCCTGAAGATATGCTGGCAGACTGGTATTCGATGACGTGTCTATTTATCGAACCCGATCCGCTACACAGCAAAGTCACGCAAGCATGGGTGACGACCAACATGTTCCCGAAGTCGAACGGCGAGATCATCGGTAAGCGCGATCTCACGAGCGCTTCAGAAGTCCTGAACCTGAGCATCGAATTTACCGGTATCAGCCAGTATGGTATCGGTGTCAACAAGTTCGCACAGACTATTCTCGATAAGATCAACCTCACCAACGCCGATCCGTTCATGCGTCCGTCGTTTATCCAAAAGCAAGCCAGTGATGTGGCGGCAGCTGGAATCGGCTATGAGCAGATGTCTGAACTCGTGGGTAGTGAAGCTGTTAGCAACATGGGTTAATAGCCTTAGCGATATAGATGCCTACAGGAGCCCATTAGCGGGCTCCTGTAGGCTATTTATCGTCATGGAATACCAACACACCTGCTAGACCCGAACGCTGCTTCCTGAGGCTTGTACGGTGATCCTTGGGTACTGGAAGTAACTTAGTCACGATACCATAACTACTGTGTTCTTCAAAAAGGTGAAAGGAGTTCTCAGTGTCACCAGCGTATGTGTTGACTATGAGATTAGTAGGTAAGCTAACACGGGTGTGAATCTCTTCTCGTGTGATCGGAATAAGATTGTGTTTGGCAGTACATATGCCCACAAGACTCTCTAGTAGTTGACGTGATCGGGCTGCTAGATCAAAAGCGTAGATGAGTAGATATCTGCCGTGAGCGGTAGTCATCTTGATTGACAAAGAAAAACGTGTTGTCTCTGAGATTGTTGAGAGCTCCTGGCTAATGAGTCGATCGCCAACAATGTTTCTAATCTTACTGTAGGAGCTTTGAACCTCAGAGAGACAGAATGCCTTGTAGATCCCACCCAGATAGGTGTAGAAGTCATCAGAGGCCATGAAGATATCTACACGGTCGTCTGATAGATTCATTTGGTGCGTCATTTATAGTGCAACCTAGTGTGATACAATGAAAAAAAGACACCCTTCCCACCGGACTTAATAGTCGGTGGGAAGGACACTAACGAGTTAACACTTGCCGAGAGCTTCGGCTGCCATCTGGCTGACCAGCGAGCGTGCGATCTTCAGCTGCCCGACATTGTTGGCCGAGTTGACATTGAGGCTGAACTTGCAGGCGCCGTACTTGGTAATCGTCACCGGATTACCGTCAGCGTCTTTTTGCAGATTGTTCTTCGTCTCGGTACGACGATCGAACGCCACTTCGAACGAATCCTTATAGCCCAGATGCAGCTCACTGACGACACGATCGATCTTGGAGTTCTTCTGGAACGCTTCGACCGCCATTTCGCCCACCGCATAGGTACCGGCTGCGACATAAGTAGTGTTGTACTCGGACAGCGATTTGACCAGCGACGGCGTGAGACCATCAGGCAGATGTTCGTTGTAGACGCTCGTCGTGTCACCGCTAACGACACCGGTGTCGGTATCGAGTTCGACTTTGCAGCGGATCTCTTTGGCCAGAGCGAGGACTTCATCTTTGAGCGACAGTTTTTTCTCTTGAGTCATGGTGAATCTCCTTGTATGTTAGAAACTAGAGCACAGCTCCACAGGGTGTGGTAGAACCGTATTTTTTTCTACGTGTGTGGCGAACAATCTGGTACTGTATATACCACATACTAAATATGGGGTTATAAATTCTTCCGACACAGGTTACTCGTGCTACCTCTCTTAAACCATTACGGACAGACTCACCGTACTGCACTTCGATGTAGCCGGCCCGATCATCTCGGGCCGGCTACAGAACACGTCAGGCTACTTTGTTACCGTTGATGAGATTATGAACCTCATAGTCAGATAGCTGCAAAACCCCATATCTCAGAGCGTGTTTGACATAGGTTACATGTTTCAAAACTTCACCGTTTTCAACGAGCTTGATGTGGGTAACGAAATGACGGTAAACATCACGCTTGTCAGGCTGAGCTTTATTTCGGTTTAGCTGCTCGATTGTGATGTTCTGGTTTTTCAAAGCAGTATCTCTAGCTGCTTTCAGGAATTCCCAAAGGTAACTTACCTGCCTTCTTAGTTTGGCGTACTGTTTTGTGCTTATTTCTCGATTGTTCTGCTGCTTTAAAAGTGAGTTTTCAAAATCAGTAATGAGCTTGTTGGGCCTGTTCAGTTCTTCATCGGTGGATGCTGTATCAGGCAAAGCAGCAATGTTATCGATGAGCGTTTGGATTTCCTGTGCGAATTTCAACTTCATTTTAAAAACTCCTTCCAGATATGCTACGGAGACCCGCCGCAGCTCAGGTGTTAAAACTGAAATCCTGTACGTCCATGAAAGACTTAGCCGGCAATTCGACGAACAACTTTTCATCATACCCAGCTAAAGACTCTACAACAAACAGGTCGATGTTGTTTTTCTGTACGACAAATTTTTGACACTCCTCTGCCTACTGGCGAGAGGATTCTTGTTTCACTGAGCGGCCTTACAGCACCTACTCTCCACAAGCGTTGATTTCCGCATGCCCTGCGGTATATGTGAGCGATCAGGCGTAACTCGCATAGTACCTATGGTACGACGTAGTACCTCCTGCTCCGCAGGAGTCGAGTACAGACGCACTCGGTATGCTTTTTGAGGCATGTGAGACTCTTGGAGTGATTGAGGGGCAAACTACACTATAAGTGTAAGCTAGTAAGGTAATTTAAGATCTAGGGCTATATTGCCAAGTACTATATATGCGTTCAAAGATAAGTCAGATAAATTCTACCACACACCTCCTTATAACATCAACGGACGCTAGAAATATTGCCCATCACACCACCTGTTTAGCGGTGTGATGGGCGTAAGATTTACCATTGAGAGTAGCGAGGTGCCGCGATAGGACGTGAGGTAAATTCGACGATCTTCAGCGTCTCTTTAGCGAGACTACCAATGGACTCCATCGCGAGATTCCCATGCGAGCGTTCAGCCATGCGCTCTAGCTGCTTGACTGTGATCGGGGTCTCAGAGATACTCTCTAGTCCAGGACTCTCCCATTTGCGCGAAATGGCGATACCGGGTTCGGTCACAACGTCGTGACAGATGATCTGCACCAGAGTGCGCTCGTTGCGGCCGTTGACGTACTGGTCTTTGGTCAGTGCCCGAATCGAGAAACACACTTCCTCTCTAGGGTTGTCAATGCTTGCTTGCAGGCATGCGCCCTTAGGTCCAGCCGGTTTGACCTTCGCGATCATCGCTACCAACTGAGGGTTTTTGAACTGTGGGTTCTTGCGCCCGAAATCCGTATCGAGGTAGATATCCGCATAGTGACAGACGACGTTGGTCTCTTCGATCGTCATGATGCGTTGTAGATAGTCGTCAGCGCTCATACCAGGGGTGCGCTTAGGATGACCGAGCTCGCCTTTTAGGCAACCGCTTTTGATGCGCCGCATGAACGACGAAGACTGCTCGAATAGATGCTTGGCGCTCTCATACACGTAGTACTCACCGGCGCTGTTAAGAGTATTGAGACCACCAATAACGATCTCGTAATAGCCATTTTCATCGGGTTTTAACACTCCCTTCTTGCCACTGTTCGTGAGCTTGGTTTCGGTAAACTTGATGATCGACATGATGCACCTTTAGATATATGTGATGACCATACGATTTACCGAAGACAGAGGTGAAAAAAAGCACTACAGCCCCACTGGGGCTGTAGCACTGGGCTTGACACTCACCCGAACGAGAACGCCCAACCATCGTAGCTCATGCAGCTTACGAGGGGTCCGAAGCTGTCGCGCTCCCCGGTCCACAGCCGTATACCATGTTGTCTGGCACGGTGCTGAAGAATATAGTAAAGCGTCGAGTACTGGCCTTTGTCGGTGATGAAGTTACCGCATAGGAACGTATCGAGTTCGTCTTGGACCGGGTGTTCGGCATGAAACCATTTGTGTCCTCCACCATCGGCATCCTCATGCAGATACTCAGGATGCTCAGCCACCAGAGCGCTCACTTTTTTGGCAATGGCCAGAAGTTCTCGGTACTTGTTTTCTACGCTCACTGTTGTGCTCATGCTGATACTCCTTTGTTAATAATAGACCCTAGCTAATGCGGGTGATTTGAGTGACGTATTGGGTTGGTTCGATGAGGAAACACTCTGACAGCTCGTGATCCTCAGCTTTGATGAACAGCCTGTAGTCGTCTGCGATTAATCTTACGAGTTCCTCACTGGGTAGGTAATTGCCCGAGGCTGATTCATAACCCAACAGCGCACAGTAGGCTCGGTCATTAAGTGAGATGCTTTTGATACCATCACACAGAATAACTTCATACGTTACGTATTCACGAGCATCAGGTAGATGTTCGGGAAACCAGTCGATGTTGTTAAAGCACAAGAACAATGGTCGGTCATCGCGTAGTGTCGTCATTGCTAATGCCACTCCACCCGCCACCACGAATGTCTCACCGCCTTCGATATGATAGGTTTTCATCGATTACATCCTTGCATTTTGAAAAAGTAGAGCTAGCAGTTCTCACGTAATATATATGGAATCGTAAAAATTTCCGTCAGCCACCTCACTCGCCTTCGGTAAGGGCGAGTGAGATGGCTGACATTACGTAGCTGCCATGAGTTCATGAAACTTATCGTTGATCTGAGTATGTGTCGGGACGACGTAATGCAGTAAATGCTTTGTTAACTCCTGCATCGCTGCTGCGTCGTGATGTAGTTCCATATACGAAATCAACCACTGGTAGTCACTCTTCAAATCGGCGACCAGAGCTTTAAGTTTAGTTTTGTAGCCGATAGGACGAGTGGCGATATATTCGTCTAGAGTCTTCAGCACCCCTTTGTATTCCTGCTCCAAGAGGAATAGACGGGTTTTGACGTAAGGGTCTATGATACACTCCTAATGAGTCATTATTTAGCTTTATTAGCCAACTGGACGCATTTAGCTACGTTGCCACGTGCATATACGAAAGCACCTTCGATCATTGCGGTCATGATAGATGACATACGCACCATAATGCGATAGTTAGACAGACAAGCTTTCCACCACGCCGGAGGGTAAAGCGCAGTGTTGATAGCATCCAGCATCACATAGCTAGAACCCATTTGTGATAGACGCGTAGTCAGATCCAAGTGTTTACGGTACGCTTGAATGATTTCATCGCAAAGATCTAGAGCTTTCAGTATATCGGCTTTGGCGACATTATCGAATACCACGGTGTTTTTAAAGAAAGAGGTTTCAAACTTGTCATCGCGAATGAAATCCACAGCGAAATACTTATGCACACGGCGACAAGATTCAGCGTACTTAATATCATAAGAGCCTTTGGCAGGCTGACAGATTTCGGCATGTGACATACCTAGATAGTTAGGAGTGCGCAGAATCTCCGCCTCTCCCATCTTACCGGTACGAGTAGTGCTACTGATAGCTGTTACAGATTCGATAAAGTCTTTCAAACTGGTGAAGAGTTCGAGATATTTTTCATCATAGCCAGTAAGAGGGGATACTAGGTTTTTCCACGACTGCATGAAATCGCGTTTTAGAAAATCAGCCGAGGCACTATTATACTTAGTGCAAAACTCCGATACTTCTTTAAACTTATCCAGATACTGGCGAAAATCTTTGACTTTCTCGCTGTTACCATAGTGCATATATTTGCTATCTTTAGTAGCGATAGAAAATTTGGAGGCAGAGGAGTTTTTGATGTTGTAACGAGCTGTCGCCACAGCAGAAGACTGACGCTCAAACATGGTAAAATGATACTGGTAAGAGTCAGCGGTACGTTTAAACACATAACCGATATACTGGGCGATTCGCTTGATGGCACTTGTTACGTCTTCCATGATAGCCTCGGTAGCCACGACCGGACTAGACCAAGACTCCATCGAAGGTAGAAGCTGGTCAGCCGAACTCATCGTGCCAGCTACAGCCATTTCATTACAGATACGCACAAAAGCTAAATCTTCAGTGGAGATATGTTTTTTGGCTTTGATGATTTCTGAGACATCGATAAGGTGTTCCAATACAACTAAAGAGCGTTCGACTTCTTGAAAATCCTCACTGGAATTAGGAGTGGAAGTAAGAAGATCTGTCATGTCGCTGACCTGATCGTCTGATTCTGTAGCAGTGTTGAAATCTAAGACATGGCGCATTTTGCTGGTTTCCTAGTAGAGTTTAAAAGAGTGTCAGGAGCGTAAAAGTTGTTCAACATGACTAGACTGGGTGTTAGGTTGCGTTAACGCGCTCACCACACCATCTTGGAAATAACTGCCGGCGAGCTTACCCACCGTACCCGGAGCGGCGTAAAAGACATTACCATAGATGCCGATGTATTCAGGCGGAGTGATGAGGTCTTCACGCTTTTTAATTACGTGACGATATTGCACACTACGTTTTTTCGCTGATCGTGACACATATGCAGCTAGCGATTCTAGAATAGCGTAGTTTTGCGCTACGTTACTGCCTGTGTAATATTTGGCTTTGTCGAAGATTTTGCCTAGGTCTTCATAATTGATATACCACGGCACATTACCTTTCAAAAAGAACTCTTCCATAACGCTATAGACGAGAGTCTCTTTTTTAACCAGATGAGTGTTTTCCATTATAGCACTACCAGCAGCATAATGGAAATTATAGTACGGCACTTCGCCGATGTCGATTTGACTGATTTGATGCGGTGCGGTTTTGATCATCGATGGCACGGCACTCACAGCGTATTCATCTCCCATGATGATAGCGTAGATGCCAAAGATGTGGTTCTCTGCACCGATCTCCCCCATGCCGCGATCGATAAAGCGTTTGGGGAATTGAATAATGCAGTCTTTACGCGTGTAGAGTTTGTGATCTTTCGATTCGTACAGATTGGCTATGATGGCCTTAGCATTACGTTTCATGATAGTCTTCCTAAAGTTACCAAAAGATAGTAGTTCAGTCAAAAAAATAATTTCTGTCATCCACAGGCGCAGCCCGTTAAGGCTGCGCCTGTGGATGGTTTATTAGTTATGCTGGTGTCACACTAGCTCCGGGATTGATGTTCCAACTACTGATATCACCGTTGAACTGACTGTCGCTGAATATCCATCGCATGTTGATGACGTTGCTAACGTTCCATTTAGAAATGTCACCATTAAACTGACTATCGCCAAACATCTCTTCCATGTCGATAACCTGTCCCACATCCCACGCCGAGATATCACCATTAAAGTGACTATACGCGAACATGCCAGCCATGTCAGTGACATTTGATACGTTCCAGTGACTGATATCGCCGTTGAACTGACTGTCGCCGAACATGCCAGCCATGTCAGTAACGTGCGATACATCCCATCCTGAGATGTCGCTATTGAACGAGCTATCGGCGAACATTGCATACATATCAGTAACGCGCGATACATCCCATCGGCTGATATTGCCGTTGAACGAGCTACTGTTGAACATACCGTCCATATCGGTGACACGACTGACGTCCCATCCCGAGATGTCACCGTTGAACTGACTATTACAGAATACCCACGACATATCGGTGATGTCGCTCACATCAAAGTGATTCAGATCCGCGTCAGGTGCTGCAGCACGGACGATAGCGATGAGTTCTTCACGAGTATTGACTTTGATGGTTTGCACGATGATACCTCTATTGATCTTTCTTATCGTTAGACCAAACCAGCCGAAGACTACTGGAATTTGGTCGATAGTTGTCATTAATGGTTTGAATGATTTCTTTGTAGTGCTGTGCCTCGATAAAACAAATCGACTCATCACCATCGGCGTCAGTAAGTTTCCTCCCAACAACTTTCAAATCTTCACACCGCACGTACATTTCCGGTACGTGAGATAGAATCGCTAGATCGGCAGCAAACACTTCAGTCTCGGTGGAAAATTTGCTAAGTTCTATGATTACAGCTTTCACACCACAGACTACATTATCAGAATCTTCATTGTAGGTCATGAAAAAATATTCACACGGAGAACCTATCAAGACGCGTTCATCCGGATGTTTCTGAATTTCTTGCTGACGCAAATGCTGGATAGCTGCTGCTGAAATGAGCATAACAAGAACCTCAGTGAGTGTGACGATAGTTGGCGATCAAGTCAGTGTCTAGATCCATCCATTTAGCTAATGCCAGTAGTTTATCCACTTCGTTAAGAACGAATGCACGGGTCTGTTGACGGTCTAACGCAACCCCAAAATACTTATTTCTTATCCAGTTAGTGGGTTCGAGTATGTAGCCATCTTGTACTGCGAAACTATGGTGATACCACTGATCAGCTACTACGTCCTCAAAGATCAAGCAAAATCCACTGTACACTTGGATCGAAGGGTTGAGCATGTGTTGATAAGCGGTCATAGCGTGGCATTCCCCTAGCCGAGAGGGAGAGCTCTCTTTAACCGGCAACGATATCAGTGAACCGTGTTCGATGATTCGCTGTATGTCGTACTTAGTCACGGTATTGGCAATGAGAGTCTCTACTTCGCTGTGAGGATGGGTCGACCTAAGAACTTTAGATAGGGTATCGCGGAGTTGTTTCATGGGAATACCTATATAGTTAAAAACCGAATAACCCCACTACAAGGCTAGTAGACCAAAGTAGCAGAGCAGGTGCATCGGAATCGCTATCGGTTATTTGAACTTATCGAACCCGACTTCCTGCAACCGCTGTTTTTCCATCTCCTTACGCCAGGCTATAGCTTCTTTCAGTTTGGAATCGAACTGTGCCTGGGTGTAGATACAAGGCAGTGTGAATTTTTTCCGTTTGTAACCGCACGACGCGGTAAAAGTAGGAACCGGCAGTCTACACATTCGTCTTTTATGGAGGTGAAAACTAACTCCTACGATATCAAATTTCAGTTTCTTGCTTTTACTTTCGTGTTGATTAAGGTGGTTGCCTGTCACGAACACTTTATTATTCTTGAGTTCTTTTAGTTTCTCGATGGCTCTGCTCAAAGATACCATGTAATCACAATGAACATCAGAGTCTAGGAATGTGAATATGATCGGAGGCAAGTTTCTTGTATGTGTTCTGACTATCCAGCTACCTGAGTAAATGAAATTTTTTCCTTTGCGACTAATACCCGTAGGTAGTGGAATAAATTCACCTTTAGGACCAAAACATCCTTTCCCGATTTTCTTGGAGAAGCAGCGTTTCTCGCGACACTCGTCGGCGATCTTCTGTAAGTCTTGTTTCACGGTAGAAGCTCCTATAGGGGACTGACGATATTACTAGCTCAAATATGTTACACACTACCGCCAGTAAAAAGACGGTTTTGGGTGTGCTGATGCTCAAATTCGCTTCGAAGAGTTTTGACTTTCGCTAAACCTTCATCGAATTGCGCAGGTGTGTAATCTGGAGGAATGCAGACTGTTTTCTTTTTATCCCCGCATAGCGCTGAAAATGAGTAATAGGATTTTCCGTTACGAGTGATACGATTGAATCTGATGCCAGCCATTCCTAGCTTTACCTGTTTATTAGAAGCCTCGGTTTTCTTGACACCTTTTTTAGAAAGCAACACCCCGTCGGGCTTGAGTTCGGACAACTGTTTAATGGCTTTACGTAGCGAAGCCATGTAGTCACCACTGAATTGAGAATCCCTGACCGGAATAATAATTTTAGGCTGGCCTGCTTTCAAGATGTGAATTTTCCACCCGCCGGATTTCTCAGCGTAGTTGCGACCAATTCTCGCAATGCCGGTAGGAACACGGATAAATTCTCCACGCGGGCCAAAATAGCCCCCGTCAGTCTTCTTTGAAAACATGCGATTTAACCGGCATTCGTCGGCCAGTTTTTTCAGTTTCTCGTCCATAGTGGTAGTTCCTTAGAAATTAACGGGTTAGCGATAGTGCTAACCCGAATGTACAACGAGCGATTATTTAAGGTCAGCGGTAAAACGGTTCTTCTCCATCTTGTTACGTTCGAACTCTTGACGCATGGTTTTGGCTTTTTCCAGACCTGCATCAAACTCAGCCTGGGTGTAGTTACGAGGGACAGGTACTCTTCGTTGTGTTTTCCCACACGTTACTGTGAAATAATAATAACGTCGACCCTTACAGTCCAAGGTTTCGAACCTAACACCAGAGATTCCTAGTTTTATTTTTTTATGACTGCGTTCTTTTTCTGTGTGTAGCTTTAGCGATTTTAGCAACCCTTCCGGTCTGAAAGTACTCAGTTGTCGAATGGCTTCTTGTAACGAAGCCTTGTAATCGTGATGGAAACAATAATCCCGCACATCTATCTGGATTTCTGTTTTATGTTTCGATCTTATGCTGATTCTCCATCCGCCGTTGGCGTTGGCGTAGTCACGGCCATTGCGTCTGACGCCTGTCGGGACAGGAATAAACTCGCCTTTCGGCCCGATGTAACCACCTTTGATTTTCTTTGAGAACATGAACTTGTGACGGCATTCAGCGGCAAGCTTTTTCAGTTCCTTGTCCATATTGGAAGCTCCTTAGATTTAGTGGGCTGACGGTAGTGTTAGCCCTAGTATATGGCGGAAGATTATTTACTGTCAGTGGTAAAGCGACTCTTCTCCAACTTGATGCGCTCAAACTCCTGACGTATGGTTTTGGCTTTTTCCAAACCTGCATCAAACTGAGCTTGGGTGTAGTCGCGGGGGATAGGTATTGTTTTCCGCTTCTTCCCCCACATTACGATGAAAGAATGGTAGCAATGTCCGCGAGAAAATGCGGTATTGAACCTAACGCCGACGACTCCTAGTTTTATTTTTTTGTGAGCGTGTTCTTTTACTGCATGTCGTGTTTGTGATTTCAACAACCCTTCTGGTTTGAGTATATGAAGTTGCCGGAGGGCTTCTTGCAACGAGGCCATGTAGTCATGATGGAAAGGTGAGTCTCGTACTTCTAATCGGGTTTTTGCTTTATTTCCTGACTTTAGATCAATTCTCCACCCACCATTGCCATTGGCATAGTTGAAGCCGACGCGCCTAATGCCGGCAGGAACAGGAATGAACTCACCCTTCGGTCCGATGTATCCACCTTCGATTTTCTTTGAGAACATGAAGTTGCGGCGGCATTCATCAGCGAGTTCCTGCAGTTTCTCGTTCATGATGGCGGCTCCTTGGAAATTAGAAGATGTCGTTAGTGACAGTCTTCATATATTATATATGTCACCATAAAAAAATCACATACTACCCATCCTGCCATGCCCAAAAGGCCGGCAAGATGGGTAGGTGGATTACACTTTGCTCGTAAGCAGCAGCTGGTCGCACATGAAGTCAACCAGGTAGTGGATAGTAGCGATAAGCGCAGCTTCCCTTACATCGATGTCAGGGTTTTGCTTCGAGATCTCTTCGATCTCGCTCAGAATGCATTCAGCATCAGTATAGTAGAAGCGGCAGTTACACACGAGTTTCAGAGCCAGTGCGTAGATGTCGTTAAGATCAGAGAGCTTGAGATTCTCAGTGAATTTACTGAGCAGACGATCGACATTTCCCATATAGTCGTTATGGGTTTTAACGTACTCTTGCTCATCTTCACTCAGATGTGTCATCGTCTCGCGGAAAATCAACCGCGCACTTTCTTTGACGATGCTCAGTCGACGATTGGACTGGCTATTCGACCAGAAAAGCTTGTACGAAGTCCATTCACGATTAAGACGCTCTAGATGAGGCTGGATTTGTGCTGCGGTCTTATAGGGTGCATTGGTAATGAGTAGAGCAAAGAGCACTTCCGTGCAACCACCATCAGCCAGCCACGCGCGATACACATCACCATTGACAGTGATCGATTTAACCGATGCCAATGCTTCCATCACTAGCACGTTATTTTTATTCAACATAGCCAAATGGTCTAGAGCTTTAACGAGCATTGCCCCGCTATAGTCGCGATAGTTGGCAGCCACTGACTTATGGGTCGAGAGACTCAAGCTAGTGGTATCGTCGAACATGTCGGCTTTGTTGTATAGCGCATTGCTGAGCAGATAGCTAAACAACCAGCGATTGACCTGACGGGCCAGTGACACAGGTTGTACGACGATAGTAGGATTCGTGACATCGAGAAACATCTCGGTGTAATTGTCTTTCTGCGTGCGACCATACCAGTCAGCGATCTGGCGATCGACTTCATCTTCACCAGTGAGCAAATACGGCAGTAATGATTCATCGCCGAACGCTTTGAGCTGCATTTTAGCTTGCGGCGGATGCAGCGGCGTGTTGCGATAGCGGTTGAGCGACTCGGTAAATACGATGTCAGAAAGAGGCTCTGGTACTTCGAATACCGTCACCGTAAACTGATCTTCAGCCGTGGGTACCATGGTATTTTGCAGATGCTGCTGCAGTCGTTCAGCGAAATCGATCACTACCGGTTTGACGATGTTGCGCGCAAACTGGATGTGCGACAGCACCGCTTGACGCAGATCATCGGTGTAGTTCTGGATCACCAGATCGTGTTGCGTCGGGTTATCGAGATTGAACGTAATGTGCTCGATGAAACCACCATAAGCGGCAGCATCGAAGTTCTCCCATTTGTCGATATCGGGCAGTGCCACTGCATCGAGTGCTGCGGCATTGGTGGCACGGTTAAGCTCGCTGATGACCGTGTTGGGTCGAGCTTGCAGGGTTAGCGAACGCGCCGCCAGGGAATCAGCTAGTGCAGCAGCAGCGACTACAGTCGATTGAGAAAGCATTGAGAAGACTCCCTGTTACACCGGTTGCATTTTCGACAGATTATGCTGAATGCGCGAGATGACTAGTCCCCGCAAAGCATCGAACGTCAGCGGATTGTTGTTGAGGGAATTGGCGATGTCGTTGCCCGAAAATTCCCGAATGACGCGGGCAGAAAGCTCTGCCGTGTTAGCAATCGTGACCACCGACTGCTGCATACGTAGATTGTGAACGCTCATAAAAAGCTCCTGACTGGGGTGGATTACTATAGGTGAATGGGTCCCAAACTATTTAACGTTAGTGGGCGGGCATATTTAGTAACTGCCCGCCCTCCATTCACCACGTGCTGTTACTTATCGTACATCGCTACGGCATTTTCTGCGATCTTCTTGAGAAGCGTGATCGTGGTGCCGATCATCTGCGGGCTATTGACGATACGGTTGTTAAGACTTTTGTAGGAGAAAATCGCTTCTATTTCGCTACCCGTTTCAGTCTTAACGTCATAGTAGAGTACTTCGGAGATAACAGATTTCATCTGGTTAGCAAACACGCATTTGTCACCAAGACTGGCTTTGTCACTAACAACGATGTAGACTTTGATAACAGCAGTATCGAGCTGTAGGGCTTTGCCTTCAACCCGAAACTCTTCTGTAACACGACCATTGGTGATGGGGTAATCGGTTCCAGCACTTCTCGCAGTCATCTCACGATTACACTGTTGAGTGAACTTACGTAGTGTCGGACTCATGTCTTCCAAGTCCCCGTTGTAATATACCTCATAGCGATCAAGCACACCTTTGACCTTAGCCTTCGGTGCGAGATTCGATAGCCGCGATAGAGACTCGATCGTATCGCTATCAAAAATATCGATACCACTAGTGATCTCATCTTCGAGGATCAGTAAGATATCTTTCGGTGTAAGCTCAGTACCAGTAGGTGTGATGTTACGGATATTTTGTTTGAAACTCACCGTGAAAGTCTTTTCTTTGACGACACGTGTTTGCAACATATCCGATAGATGACGCGAGATACTACTTGCATCTTCAAGGGTTTGTGTCGACTCCATCAGTGCCACACGTGCTACCATGTGTGATTTGAGCACGATGCGGTTCGGGTCGAGCATATCGGGTTCGAAGAACTGGGTATTGTAAGCGATCGTATCGCCCTTGATAAATTTCTTCCCTACTACCAATGTCGTGGTGATGTCGTGCGGATAAATGGAACCTTCTGCACGACCATACTGACGACCTAGTTTCACACCTGTCTTACTACCATCGGCGTACTCAACGATAATGACTTTGTCACTGAGTTCAGCCACACGGCCATCTTGCTCAGCCATATAGGCGTAGAGTTTACCGACGCGATACGGTACGACGTATTCATAACCGGTTTTTAAATACGGTTGACGATACCCCGCACAAGCTACTGTGTGAGCATTTTGCACGCCGATGAAGTTTACCCGTTTCGGATCATCGTTCACTGCACCGGGTGCTAGTAGTGCTGAGCTCGACAGTAACGATGTAGATCCGTCTCGCTGCATATCAAAGTCGCGCGTCACACCACGCAGGTTGGTGAGCTGCGGATTGCCTGACATATAGGTGTTAATCGACACATCACCGCTATCGACAGTGGATTCAGAGATCGTTCCCATGTCATTGTTATGATACTCGCGGGCGGTTTTGGTCATCGCGTCTTTGGCTCGACCATCAGCACCGACGTACGTCACCGCTTCGATCTCTTTCAGATCATTGATGGGGTTGATGTCTTCACTCATTTTAACCGTTTGGTCTTGAGTAATCGCACGCCATACTGCATAAGGTGCCATCGAGATCTGTGATTTACCGCGGATATTACGCGAACGATAATCGCGCACCGAGTTGACGAGTTCCTTATACACCATCCCGGCCACACGCTCATAGCCTTTGATACGCATATAACGTAGATCGTTGCTATCAGGATGCCAGTCGCTCATCAATAACTCATTAGCACGCACCAGTAGCCCAGTGAATGCCGTCGGTTCATGCATCTCTTCGAGCACACCGCGAGTGATTGGGTCGACAAAGAGTTGTTTGAGTGTGTCGAGTTCTTTGAGATAGCGGACGTTGATACCGCGCTGATCAAGGACATTCATATACACATGTCGTGCATCGAAGTCACTATATTTAAACTGCCGTAACGTGTCCTTATAGAACAGCATTCCTGAGAGTAGTAGTGTGGCTGCAGTGTTGGTTTTATTAAACACCAGCTTATAATCGCTAAAACGCATCACCCATTCGTCACTACTGGGCGTATAGCGTGCTTTCGCGCTAAGTACTTTGGGGTTACCCTGTACGAGTTTGATGATGTCAGACAAACCGAAGTAATACCCTAGCACTACCGCTAGCGGTACGGCTTTACTGAATATCTTAAGTTCGCTATACTGGATCGGTGCCTTACTCGCATCGAGCATCAGGAGCTGATAGACATTACCGATTGCCACATAGCTGTTATCGCGATAGATCGAAAACAATCCTGAAGGGTTCACGAGAATCGGCTCTTTCTTACGCGTATGACCACACAACACCCAGCCATTGATTTCGATTTTAGCAAGCTGCTCAATGTCAAGAAGTTTTAGTCGTTCTTGATGATCGAAAACAAGATGATAGTTGGCCGTATCGATATACTTAAAATGCATCGACAGGCCACTATAGATACGCGGCACTTTTAGGTGATTGTTAAAGACGTTACCCGGTGTGACTTTACGTATCGTCTCATTGCCACCCGCCATACCGATCTCACGAATGATATCTGCAAGCCACGTAACCTCATCATACTGACGCCGTTCAGTGCGATTGACGAACACCTTACCGTAGTAACTCGATAGGGCTACCGAGTCATGAGAGATCTTGCGGATCGGAAGGTCTGATCGCTGTTTGCGCATTCTGGCCTTGTTTGAGGCAATGTAGAGCTCGCCGTCTTGATCGATCTCCGGTACACGGAAATACACCGTCGATTCGACTCCATCCAAAGGCCGCAGCTTCACGCTATGGATCTCGTACTTACCAAGCGCTGAGATTTCCTTTTCGATTTGATAGTCCTTGATCAATACTCCTGCGTTCGATAGATGTTGTACGCCAGCGAGGATGTCTTTTTTGATAACACTGCCTACATAGTTCGCATCGAATTTCGTCAGCGTGGTTTTAGCCATCGACTTATCGGCGATGGCTGCATGTGGAGCAATATGGCCTTCGTCACTGAGTGCTAGTTCTTCAGCAGCAATAGGTGTGTAGTCTGATAGTAGTTGCGTGCTATCATAAGGATTTTTAACCTGTTCGGCAGCAGCGATTTGTTTGAGTAGATCCTTGTAAGCGGCAGCGGTGATAACGCCGTCTTCAGCGAGTTGGGCTACCGTATTGCGGTTTTGCTGCATTGCATCGGCGGGCTGGTAGATCGATGCGGTGATACGTGCTGCATCATCGCTATTGGCTTGCAGTGCTACCTCCGACAGTTCGTCCTCTTCTTCGGTGTCGCTATCCGTGGCAACCGTCTCTTCGTCAGAGTACATCGCTTGATCGAGCTTCTCTAGTACCGCTAGATCATCATCGAGGTTGTTTAGATGACTTACGAACGAGTCGGCGTATTCGGGCTCAGTCTGTGTGGCATTAGCGGTAACGTTGGGCATCAGTGCTTGGGTCATCTCGCTATGCGTATCAGGCTCAGAGAGTTCTTCATCTCTATCTTCTTCGTCTACCGCCGCAGGAGCATTGGCTTGCAATCCCATCATGAGCTTTAGTACGAACTTCTGCAACATGAATACCGGCAGCATCGGCTGACCTGCGTTCTCGGTGTTGCCTTCGTTACCGGCACGCCATTCTTCGAGCTTACCGAGGTTGAGGATAGTGAAGCTATTCTCATAGCGGAATATAACGTTGGTATAGAGCGCTTGTTCTTTACTGAGACTACTGAGTGTGCTCTCGCCACGTGTAGCCGGATCAATCCATTTCCATAGTTCGAGAACCATACGTCGTTCAGAATTGTCAAAGATCTTGGTCGTGCGAATACTGACTTTACCGCTGAACATCTTCAGCATGCCGACCGACGGTAGCACTTTGGGCGTATCAACTATGACAAATTGTTGGCGTTGGGTTTTATCCACGACCGTAGCGATATTGTCCCAGCGGGTTTTCTCGATGTTGAACCATCGGTAGTAATCAGCCATCGGTGTCTTGAGATAACGATACGTCGCATGTAGTAGTCCGTAGTTATATACGACGAGCGTAAGTGCGTCGGGTACAATAGCCGTCGGATCTTCGACGTACTTGAAGAGCTTGTTGTTTTTCAGATGCCAGTCACGAAATAGCGCTTTGACTAGCTTGTTCAGTGGTTTTGGTGCGCCTTCGGTACTCGTCAACGTACTAACGTGGCTAACCCATACTTTTTTGCCATAGCCGCTAAAAAGAGAACTATTCGCATCAGGCATTACTACGTCTACATCGTGAGAGACATAGTGATAGGTGCTCTCGCGCGATAGATGAAGCTGGTCAAGAGTATTTATCGGCGGGTTGAATAACTGTCCCAGACGGCGAATGCCGAATTTCTTGTAATAAACACTGTATTCTAATAGCATGTCATTTGTCCTTCGCAAAAAACAGTAACCACTTGATGGTTAGGTAAAACAAAAAATACCTACCTACCTGCCCGTAGTAAGGCAGGTAGGTGGAGGGATGAACGAACTCAGTATAATGCGTACGGAATACGATTGCGTCTGATCCAGCTATATATCGTTGCCAAAATAGGATTGTAACCATTGAAAACTAGTTTCAATCCTTCTTCGCTATCACTCACGATCGGTTCTGCGATACCAGGGAGTTGCCACACTGCTCGGATAAGCTCGGTCGCCCCTTCACATTGAATGCAGTCATTACGACTACACGTATTGCAGTCTTGAATAATCTCTACTCTGGATGCGAGTCTTAGTGCGCGATTATCCAGCATGGCCTGGGTAGTGATATACAGCCACATCGCGTATTCCCTCTAGTGCTAAATAGCCACACTATTACGAACCCGTCAAGTAGCCTAGCACGTAGCCGATGGTTTCAGTGCCAGCACTAAAATACATCTTACCATTAGCATCGACATAGTAGCTCGCTGAGGCCATCTTCCTATGCACTTCGGCTTTAGCTTCTTCACTTACCACGCAAATATACGAAATAACGTCCCCGTCAAAATCCAATCCTAATCTACCCAAATGGCATAAATTTGGTGCCAGGGTATCAAAGAAACTCGCACCGGCGATAGGAAAGTTCTTTGCGATTGAATCCGTCGGCTGCCAGTTGTCATCGAGCTCGGTACGTACTTCAAACGGCATCGTGGTTTTCAAGTGACTGAGGGACGGGTAGATACTGCCGTAGCCTGTGATAGGATAGCGCGTAACAAATCCTGGCACCGTATGCGAATCTTTATAGAGCGACAGATACAGTAGCTCACAGAAGGTGATTGGTGTGACGTATTTGGCCATCTCGGCTTCAGGCAGATCGTCGATATCTTGCAAGAACCGATACGTCATATCTGGACCCTTATAGATCAGTCCTAGATAGTGTTTATCGAGCATCAGCGGTTCGTGACGCAGCTCTCGCTCACCAAAACGTGCAATGACGTTATCAAGCCCTTCGGAACTCATCCACTCGTCGTAGTGATCGGCACTGATATTAACCATCTCTTTTTTCAACGTTTTAGCGTTGACCAAGATTGCCGGAGTATTGGCACCAGTGAAAACTTTGTGCAGGAACGTCTCACGCAGATGGTGTAGCGACATCGGTGCAGTAGAGCGCGCGTATTGATGCAGTCCTACCGCGGTCTCATTGGCTTTGATGATGTTGATGTCATCTGCGGTAGTCGCTTCGTTGATGATCGTGGAGGCGACGTTACGTGTGCTGTTAAAAATCTTACGCGCAGCCCATTTGCTTTGGATGAATTTTGATTTACCTTCGATTAGTCCACGGTAGTAGTTGTAGATCTCAATCATCGTCAGCTGCAATCGATGGCGTGTAGAGTCTACGCCGCGTGGATCGTTTTTAAATACCGCAGGAGTGATGAGGTTAGCGAGTGACAGTAGTGAACGATAGAACGTGTTAACTTCGCCTTCTTCGGGTTTACCCGAATCGCCAATCTCATAATCACGCAGTCCTGCCGGCAGCACTAGTATGTACTGGATGAGCGAGCGGTCTTTGAATTTTTCTATCAGTTCGATGTTAAAGGAACGTTTGACACTTTTGCGATCGAGGAATTTGATCTCTTTATAGTGCTGGAGGAAAAACGCCATACCTGTCTCACCATCTATCGCACTGGCAACTTCAAAATCCTTGAGCTTCTCATTCCATAGCGCGTATTTGGTCTGATTCATGATGTCGCCATAGAGTTCTTTCAGTTCCGCTAATGCTTTGTAGATTACCGGATGCAGAATCGGAGCGATGATATCGATATAACCAAAACTGCGGTTACGGTTTTCAGTACCTACTTTACCAAAGGTCTCGACACTGAATAAACCCTCGGGATGGAAGTTTTTAGTAGAGCTCTCGAAGATATCGAGCGAGCGAATCGGACGCAGGCTTTTTAGTTGATCGAGTGTAGGAGTAAGTAAATCAAGATTAAACGGTAGGTCTGCTGCTGACATTTTTAAGTCTCCTGACTATAGTTCAAGGAATCCGTTGGACCAGCTTTAAGAATTAGGGGGTGTTGTATGGCTAAAAAGAAGCAAGACGAGGCATTTGACCTAGATTTCGATTTTGATGAAGATCTAAATTTCGATACACTCGACTCTGACGTACGGGTCAATGACATTCGCGCTCGTAGTGATGTCAATCCGAAAAAACGCAGTGCCGTCACCAGTGCATTCAAGGGCGCGATCAGTGGTGCGAAAAGCACCGTGTTGTCGGAAAATACGCTGCGTACTTTCGCGCAAGAAGCTTTGCCGAAAGAGTACCAAGTCATCGGCTCGCGCGTAGAGGAAGTATCCGGGCATATCTCCAGTCTCTATCGGGAGGCAGCACGCGAAATCAAACCGACCGCCAAGCGCTTTACCAAAGTGCTAGAGAAGATGAGCTCGGACGAGAATTCGCGTAGTCGCCGTCTCGCGAGTAAAATCAAAGATGCTCTTGGTATTTACGATGCACCGTCAGGACCTTCTAAGCAACAACAAGAAGAACAGACGATCGCCGGCTCACTCGCTGAAGTGTTCAATACCCAAATCGACCTACAGGCACGTCAACAAGCTCGTGACGATACCAAAGGAGATTTGGATCGACAGGTAGAAGCCAAAAGATTTACTTCTCAACAAGGTTTACTAACCAGCATCGATCATAACCTCGCGGCGCTCAGTAACTATGAGACGCAGGTTACACAGGCCTACCAGAAAAAATCCCTGGAGCTTCAGTACCGCAGCTACTTTGTTAATGCTGAGCTACTGACCAAATCCAAAGAATATTTCGAGATATTCAAGACGCAAAACGACGCAGTCGTAAAAAATACAGGACTGCCTGAGTTTACGAAGATTCAGAACACTGAGCGCTTTAAAGATATCGCGCGTAATAAGCTTTTTAATAATATCCAAGGTAAGCTCTTTAATAGCGAGAGTGTTATCGGTAAGGGGTTTGAGAAGATCAAAAAACGCATGGTCGATCAGATTCGAGAGATGTCGAGCTCGATCCAGATGGGCTTGGACATGTCGCTCGATGCGATCGATCAACTCTCGATGCAGCAGCAAGATCTCGGTGACGGTTTGGACATGGGAGATATGTCCGGCGCTAACACCGCTGGCAATATCGGTGCTTCACTGCTGCTGCAGAACCCGGTCAACAAAGCTGCCGCTAAACTCGGTGCACGGCTACGTCGTACCATCGCACCAGAAAACGGCCGTCTTGATAAGTTCGGTAAGAAGTGGGTCGGTGCTGCGATGAACCCGCAAGGTCTCGCGCAAGACGCTTATCACAGCGACTACTTCAATGATGCCGATGGTAATTCGGCCAAGAGTTTTATTCGAAGCTTGTTGGAACCATTTGCCAAGCAAGATGTCGATATGAAACTAGTCGGCGCTGGTGGCATGAGTAATCTCACGCAACCCGATGCGATTTTTGATAACCGCGTCTATCGCAGCATCACCGATATTATCCCTGGCTACCTAGGTAAAATCCTCCAGGAAAATACTCGCTCGACCAAACTACTACGGATGTGGGTTGAACACGATCCTGCTTTCGCTAGTGGATTGGCTGCAGTCGATGGCGTTGAAGTGCAACGCTTTGATTTTGAGTCAGGGAGATTTAATACCGAATCTGCGATCAAAGAAAGCATCACTAAAAAACTCATCAATCCTGAGAGTAACGGCAAACTCCACGATGAGCTTGCACGCTTTGTTAAAACGTTTAAACTCGATCGCATACTTACCGAACCTCAGATCGCAGCGCTTAAAAAAGCCCTGCTGCGGTGGATGATGGACGGGAATACGTTAACATTCAAAACTCTAACTAATCAAAAGTTCCTACGCTATATCGATCAAGCCCATCGCTCACGTGTCTCTAGTCGTCTTGAAGATATTGCGAGTAGGGCTAGTGAAATGATGGACGGTGATGGAGACACCACGTATAAATCCGCTGTCGATAAGTTCGGTCGTGATATTCAAAATACCATCCCTGCTCAACAAGGCATCGCACAGCAATATACCGACGCTGGCATGGGTGATTTGTTGGGTGACATGGGAATCACCAAAACCAAAAACAACGTCACTGAACTCGATAAGACGAGCTATGTCGAGAGGCTCTTAGATGCACGCGGGAAAAACCCCGAACCGCCCGATCCTGGTACAGTTACATCAGACATTCATGCCAAGCGCGATATCAAACCTTATCATGCAACCTCCGATATTCACGCCAAGCAAAACATTAGTCCGGCACCTAACGTACTGGATAGGCTAGCTGCGGTTAAAAACTATCAGTGGCAGTATAAGGCAGGTCGTGGTGATGGCGGTGCACATGTAGGACCGATGGCGCAGGAGGTGCAGTCGCGCTTCGGTAACGGTGCTGCTCCAGGTGGCACGAGCATCGATCTGGTAACGATGAATGGTTTGACGATGCAGGCAGTGCAAGATCTTAACACCAAAGTCGACACTCGCATCGCTACGAACAAAACCGGTGATGCGATGCTCGATGTGCTAGGCGAGATCCGCACCCATACAGCTTCTATCGATAGTCATATCGCCGGTATGGATGGTAAGTTATTTAACGGTATTACTTTTAAAGCTGGCGATAAACTTCAAAGTCTAGGAGTATTTGCACGTCTGGCTGGCGGTCGTTTCAAACGCGGATGGTCAGATATCAAAGACGGTTGGAATAATGCCGATAGTCAGCCTTCTCCAGCGATTCTGCAAGAGGTGCCTACCAGTGCTACTCTCGGTATTGGCGATCGTGCTACGCGACTATTGTCAGGCATCAAAAAACGTGGCATCGGTGCTTTTAATAAACTGCAAGACAACACAACGAGTGCTTATACCTTCACTAAAGACCGTATCGCTAAACCTACGTTCGATCTAGCCAGCGAGCAGATTAAAAAGAACAAAGGTAGAGTTACTGACGGTCTGGGTAAACTCATCAGTGGTGCGTGGAATCTAGCTGGCGATATTTACACTACCACGTCCGATGTGGTGCGTAATAAGATCCCGCAAGCTTTGCAGGACATGTGGACTAATGTTAAGAAAGCCGGCACGACAGTAGCTGAATTATTCGATGAACCCACCGATATTTACGTACGTGGGGAAAATGAACCACGTCTGACTGCTCAACTCATGCGTCTAGGCGGTTACATCGATACGGTCAGTGGTAAAGCGATCACTCGCCCAGGACTCATCACGGGTGCTGTTGCTACTACTGACGGACATATTGTACTCACTACTGAAGATATCACTCGCGGTTTGATCAATAGTCAAGGAGTAGAGATCGAAGCTATCAGGACTAAGGCGATGCGTTTTATCAAAGAACGCGCCCAAAGCGCTTACGCTCGTGTAGCCAAGTTCGGCAGTATGGTGATGGGTAAAACCCAAGCTTTCGGTCAAGCTGCTGCTAGTAAAGTCAGTGACGGCATCAGTAGTGTGGGCGGCTATAATCGTTATATCTATAACGTACTCTTAGACATACGCGATATCTCAATCAAAAATCTCCTTGGTCGTCCTGGTAAGATGCGACTACGTAGCTTTAAAGATGAGAAAGGTATCAATAAATCTACTACTGCAGCCAGTGCAGATAAACTATTTGGCCGAGTCAAACAAACCGGCACCGTATTACGAGATCGCGTAAAAGACTTGACCACAGCTAATAAACATCATGCCGATAATGTTATCGGCACTATAGCTTCGGGTGTTACTGGCCTACGGTCCAAACTGAAAACTCCAGTCACCACAGATACACCAGACCAACCAGTGCCGACAATCCGTACCCGTTTCGACACTGCTGCCACGACCGTCAAAGATCGTATTCGTGACCTGACGCACTTTAACGATGTCGATGGTAGTGGCCGGCGTGATGGCAGCTGGTTAGAGAAGCTCGATAAGATGAAAAATGCTGCCGCAGAACGCCGTCGTAAAAGCGCTGAGGAGCATGCCAAAGACAAACCCGAACCATGGTATCGCGGTGACAATGTTATCGATACCATGGTTTCTGGCATTAGTGGTCTATGGTCCAAACTTAAACCTCCGAAGGTCAAAGATGAGACAGACACACCATCGGTGACTGAACGTATCAAAGAGCAAAAAGATCAGCTTGTCAATAAAGCTCGCACTAGTTATGACACCGTTACTAAGGCAGTCAAAGATCGTGTCGGTGGATTGACGCACTTTAATGATGTCGATGGTAGTGGCAGGCGTGATGGCAGCTGGTTAGAGAAGCTGGATAAAATGAAAAATGCTTCCGAGGAGCGTCGTCATAAAAGCGCTGAGGAGCACGCCAAAAATAAATCAGAAGCACGATATCGTGGTGGTAATGTTATCGATATGATGATAGATAAGATCGCCTCGATGAAAGATATGTTCGGTGGCGTTATGGATACACTTAGCGGTAGTATTGGTGATATGCTAGGTGGCGCGGGAGATGCAGTGGGTCGACGACGCGGACGCCGTGGGTTAGGTCGAGGGGCTGCTAGAAGGCCAGGTATTTTAAGGCGTGGTGTCGGCGCTGTAGCCCGTGGGGTAGGCACAGTAGCTAACTACGCATTAAACCCCGTCAAAGGCCTGCAAATGGCCGGCAAAGGGGCTTTATTCGCTGGTCGTGGTATCGCCAGCGCTGCGTCGGCAGTAACTACTGTCGGCAGGCTTGGATTGGGTGCTGTTGGCATCGGTCAATTCGGTGCAATGGGTGCTGGTATGCTTGCTTCCCCTCTGGTGCCGTTCATAGCTGGCGCTGCTGCCGTCGGTGCTGTCGGTTATGGGTTATATAAAGGCTACCAGTTTTTCACTCGCAACAGTGCCTCTAAACTCACCGCTATTCGTCTCGCACAGTACGGTATCCCGCCCGCTGATAGCGAGTATTACCATTACCTACTGAAGCTCGAACAGTATGTCAGCGACAACGCTACTGTCATTCGGCAAGGACAAGCGATGATCGACCAGAGCAAGATCGACGGCAATGTGATCTTGGAGATCTTCGGTCTAGACCCGGAAGCTGATGAAGAGCATATCGCAGCGCTACAAGAATGGTTTCTGGGACGCTTCGTCCATGTATACAACCTGCATCGCACGGCGCTTTTCAAAGCCAACTCGAAACTAGCTATCGCTGATATCGATAAACTCAAACTCGCTGAAGCCAAGATTTATATCGATGCGATCAAAGTTGACATTCCGTATTACAATGTCACCAATAGCCCGATCAAAGATTATCTGCAGTTCTTAGCCGGTAAGTCAGATGTCGAAGCTGCTATCGTCGCGGCGAAGAAAGACCTCGGTCTCGATAAGCTCGATAAAGCCGCTAAAGAACCCAAGACGCTAGCTGATATGAATAAAGCCGCAATAATCTCTGGTGCTGCGGCTGCTGTAAGTAAGTCTGACCCTACCTCTAAGAATGATGAAGGAGGTAAGCCATCCGTGGAAAAATCAGGCCTACCTAGCACGATCCAGTCTGCCGTAGCTTCTTCGGTACTCGGACGGGCAGCAGATCTATTTAAAAGCATGGGTATCACAGCTCTCAAAGCTAATCCGGTCTATGCATTATATCGGTATTTCAAAGATCGAAATGTTAGCCGCTTGGACTATATTCGCCTAGCCCAGTATGGGTTGCCGTCCTATGGCGATGAGAACGATCGCTATCAACAGATCTTCAAACTAGAAGACTATATACAGAAAAAAGTCGAAGTCTTTAAAAACGACGGTTTTACGGTCTCGGATAACCGTATAGAAATGCAGGTGGTCTATGAGATCTTTGATGTCGATCCCGAGACTCCTACTGGTCTAGCTAAAGCCCAGACACTAGCTGTATGGTTGTCCAAGCGCTTTATACCGACATATGTAAAAAACCGTAATGCCTTGTGGGCAACCAATCCGCGTTTGACGCTAATGTCGATCTCGAATCTCAAAAGCGAGAATTTCGAGAAGTACGTCTCACTTCTGGATGTCCCTGATGATATTTATCAAACCAAAGAAAGCCCGTTTGCCGGAGTAGATTTGCTCTCTGCCAGCCGTGCCGATTATCTGGATGCCGTAACGCGCGCCCGTGCGACTTTGCCTCCAGCCAGATATCAGAAACGACCCACTACGATCGCTACTGCTGCATCGAAGCCTGTGGGTGAAATAACATCTGTAGCTCCCTCTAAAGAGCCTGATTCATTAGTAGCTGGTAGCGCACAACCCTCGGTACAATCTTCAGCCGATAAGATCCTCGGTACAAGTAAAACTCCACTGGCTCAAGCATCTCAGCCAGCTATTCTTAATAATGAAGCTTTCCAAAAGAATACGAGTGTTATTTCACCCGAGCTCTGTAGTGGAGAGAGCGGTGGTAATTACATAAAACTTGGTAGTGGTGTAGAGCTACAGGGAATCAATCCGACGATGCTACAGCGCTTCAAAGCGATGGCACAAGAGTACGGCGAAATGTCAGGGAAAAAGATTCAAGTCAACTCTGGTTATCGCTCGTATGAGAAACAAGCTGCACTGCATGCCGCCAATCCTAGTAAAGCTGCCCCGCCGGGACGATCGCTACATGAATCGGGTCTCGCGGTAGATATCAATAGCACCGATGCTGCAGCACTCGATCAGCTCGGATTAATGAAAAAATACGGCTTTACTCGACCTGTGGGTGGTGAACCTTGGCATGTCGAACCAGCTGGCATTCAAGGTAAACTCACCGCAGTTCGTCAAAACCCGCAACTAGCCAGTGAGCTAGTACTCGCTTCAGCGCATCGAGGTGGTGGAGGATATGGCGCACAACCCGGTGCGGTTAAATATCGACGTAATGATGCAGTTGCCCAGCAAATACTCGCTAGCGGCAGCACTTCGAAACCCACGCCTTCAAGTACTCAAATAGCTCTGAGTAGCGAAGGGGTGACACCGGAAGGCAGCAAAGGTAAGGTTGCACCGCCAGCTAAAACCGAGCAGGTTAGTTACACTACCAAAGGCTTTGATCCTGATGCATTTGGTAAACCTGCCTCATCTCCAGCGTTAGCTGCCGGTGGTAAGTATCCTTCAGCAGCCAATGATGCTAAGCCTGCTATGAGTACGCCTACTTCCAGCATCGGTGCTGCCGCAGCAGGTATGGCGCGTGACATCGGTAATGGTGGGTTGAACTCGTCACGTGGCGCAGCACGCACGGCTGGTAATACTGCTCGCACGATGGGTGTTGATGACAGGATCGTGAGCATAGGTGAAGCTACAGTGAGCTCCAGTGCTAACATTCGTGGCCAATACGGTATCAATGATGTCGCCGGTAAAGCTGGTTTCGGTGCTCAGCCCGGTACGATGGATGCGATTCGTGATCTATCTACGGGTAATTATAAATCCCCCGATGCGATCAAACGCATGGTGCAGCAAGTCGCTCAGATCGCCGGAGTCGATCCTACTACACTGCAAACGTTCGCTGCAATCGAATCAGGCTTCAAAGCTACTGCACGCAGCAGTCAAAGCTCTGCAGGCGGACTATTTCAGTTTGTCGATAAGACCTGGCAATACATGCTCGGTAAACACGGTCGGCAATATGGCTTAGGACCTAATACGTCGAAAAACGATCCAGTTGCTAATGCTCTGATGGCAGCTGAATATATGAAAGCTAATGCCCGTTTAATATCCGATGTAGCTCCTAACGCATCGGCAGTCGAACTATACGCAGCGCATATGCTAGGACCATCGGGAGCGAAAAAGCTTCTCTCGGCCAGTCCAGACACTATCGCTGCTGAGTTGCTACCCAAAGCAGCACGTAGCAATACACCAATTTTCTATAACAATAATCAGCCGCGCACAATCGAAGAACTACTAGCTCATCTGGATGGTAAGGTTACCAGTAAAGCTAATGAGTTTAACATCGGTGCTCCTGCGGCTAATGATAGCGGACTACCTCCTATATCAGCTTCTTCTGATGCTGTCGCGGTAGCGAATCCAGTCAAAGATACCAGTACCACTGGCGCTAGTAGTCCGCTAGCAGCTATCGGTACAGCGATGGCTAATAGTAGTCAGCCGGCAGCGGTAACCGCCGCTCAACCGTCATTTAATGTACCTACTGCACCACGTACTGCTAGTAATGTTACTCCTATCGATAACGGTAGTCGTTATAATGCCACCGATATGCTCAAGCAACTCAGCGGAGTGGAAACTCTAATGGGTAAATCAGTAAGCCTGCAAGAACAGATGCTGCAAGTGCTAACGACTATTTCGGGTAACATCAGTGCCGAGAAATTCGCTGAGATCGTTACCGCGCTAAAATCAGCCATGCCTAGTGAAACTGCCCCAGCATCACAGGCACCGGCATCACGACTGAAAACATCGCAGATGGATAAATTACCGATCAGCCTCAATCGTAAAGTGATTTAATATTCTAACCTCCACCCCAGACCCTCGTAAGAAGGTCTGGGGTGGGGATATCCTCTGAAAGTATATAGGAGATTTTACAATGGTTACAGCAGATCCTCGTCTAATCGAAACCGCAGCAGGTCCACTAGTAGGTGTGAATACACAGTCATCAACTGGCGATAGTTTCACTATCCTTGACAATAGCTGGGCTAAGATGTCATTTTTGATGTCAGATTCATCTCTTGCACACACTGAAGAGAACGAGCAAATCGCCTCTGACGTACAAGACGACATCGCCAACCGTTACTGGTCTAGCGCTGCACGCAAGTTCACTGATACCCGTATGGGTGGTAACACGGCAGTAAACGCCAGACCACAGTTTAACCGGTATGCTGATGTACGTATCAAAGGACGTTATGCAGGACGCGCCGATGTCACCGTCGGAGCCACTACGGGCAATCACGGTATGGGGCGTTACTATAGCGAAGCGATCGATGATAATGCTCAGACCGTATATCTACGATTCGGTGTACCGCAGTATAATTCCCTGTTCTCATTTTTCACCAACGCTTTTAATCCTGGTATGGCAAGTCTTGTCAACACTGGTCAAGCTAAGGGCTGGGCTTATACTGCCGGGCAAATCGTCGGTACGGTGTTTACTGCAGTGGCATTTCCGGTCTTAACTACAGCGGTAGTCGGTGCTCGCATCATCAGTAAATTTTTCTCGCGCGCTACAAGTAAGTTCTACACTATGAAACCGACGATGTTTCTATACTGGGCAGCCGTCGACATGTTGGTCAACTCACTTGTAATCAACCGAGGCTTGATGCCCAAGTTCCCTGGCGGCGATCAAAGTACACAACGTATCGGCGATCCGTTTAATTTCGATGCTGGTTTTATCAATGACATGCATGCACGGTTTCCTGAAATATTCAATGAACAAGGACGTGTCGATATCTATGCCGTAGCACTCAAAGCACAGCGTATGGCTAACCAGGTGTTTCTCAAAGAGTATGAACAGCTCAATAGCGGAGATCCCAGTTCATTTGAGGGTTACGTGCGTAACGAGGGCGCTACTGGTAAAACCACTATTTTCGTCACTCCCGAAGGCAACCACACACTGATCTCGATCCTCGCTGAAGTCAGTAAATTGCAGTCGTGGTTCAATATCCCGAATGATTCAGATCGCACCCTCACCTCAGTAACACCAAAAATCGATCCTGTCACCGGACAACATCGCGCTGGCACACAAGAAGATGGCAGTAACCCCAATCCATCGTGGGCTGAAGAACTCATTACCTATCTTGATGCTGAGCTCTCACAAGGTGGGGCATTCGCGGTATTTAAAGTAGACAGTACCGGCGCGGCTTCAGAGTCTTTTAGTAACTCAGTGATGGAAAGCGATTTATCACAAAAGCTCAACCAGTCATCGAGTACTGCGCGTCAGATGAGTTTTACATTTGCCGGTGGTAATTTGGGTGACGGTCTGATCGCCAATGCTTTGGAAGCCGGGGTAACTGGCATCAAAGACATAGTCGCAGGTGCCGCAAGTGGCTTGACGCTAGGGTTTAGCGATGGATTACACGCCTTACTCGCCGGTAGTTACTACGACATCCCTAAGACGTGGCAAAGCTCTACTGCCACCCTACCGCGTGCCAACTACACTATTCAGCTCGTAGCTCCCTACGGGCATCCATTTTCGCAGCTACAAAACATCTATATCCCGTTTTGCATGTTACTAGCATCGGTGTTACCGCGTTCTACCGGTAAACAGACTTATGGTGCACCATTCTTATGTCAGGTCTACGACCGTGGTCGCTGTCAGATCCAGCTCGGCATGGTTGAGTCCCTTAGCATCACACGCGGTACGAGTAATCTGACCTTTAACCGTAAGGGTCAACCGATGGCAGTTGATGTGACTTTTAGCGTTGTCGATCTATCGTCAATCATGCATATGCCGATGGGTACCGGTACGATCTGGGAGTTCATCAGTCAGGCAGCCGGTAACACTCTACCGATGATGGATGAGGATAATATCCTAATGGACTATATGGCGGTAGTAGCAGGCTTAGATATCTACAACCAGATCTACCCGCTACCGAAAGCACGTTTGCAAGCAGCACGCATGTATACGCAGGCAAGTAAATATTCATCATCGGCATACTGGGCTTCGGCGATTCATGATTCGGCCACTTCCGGGGTATTGTCTTATACACCACTAGGAGTAGGCATGAATGCATTGGAACTGGGCTCACGTGGTTCCGATGTTGTTACGGGTCCTAACAGATAGCAATCATTATGCGTATAAGGGGGGTGGCTAGCTGCCACCCCCCTTATACGCATGTGTGTTAAAGCAGCATAGCGTAGGCGCTATCGGGTAAAAGCTGTTGGGACTGCTGACCAAATGACTCCATTTTTTGCACTAAGGCAGTAGCTTGCAATAGGGTAAAGTCAGGCGACTCATCGAAAAAAGTGTTTTTGATCTTAAGTCGTTGCATCGCTTTATCGACCATATCATAATAATCCATATAGTCGGCTAGTTTTAACCGTGGAGGGAGCGTAAATTTAACCATTACCTCTGGTCCCAATGGGACAAATAACGCACCCAGGAGCGAGATATTCGTTGCTGAAGCAATATCGAGCATCGTCAACGAATCGTGACCGTACTCCTTAAGCGTGTAATAAGATATATCCACATACAACTGACCAGCTACCGGTAACTCCGTGAGCATGTGGTTTAATAGGCCATAGAACCCGTAACTGTAACCAGCAGCAATAATAGGTCGCCACACATGAAACAATATCTGGTAAGTGATGATTTCACCGTTACTAATAACAAAAGCTTTAAATTCTGCATTATAATTACTATGCAGGCTACTCATGGTAATAGTGTAGTGCATCAAATTAGGGCTATTTAGATCGAGAGGTACTGGTGCTGACGGGAATGCAGGAATGAGGTATTTGAGAATCTCGATTTTATGGCTGTGTTTAGCCGTGAATTCAGCCTCATCAACAGGATCGCCTGAGTCAAGACCGCCGACAGGAAATAACCCTCTGACGATTGTTTCGGCTACCCGATCGCGCGAGGCACTACCATCGAATACCGGACTAAAATAGGCGACAGGGAAGTTGTTAAGCTCCATATTAAAGAACTGATATAATGCCTCAAGTGAGATATATGGCAGTATCTCGGGGTCTACTGGGGGGTCTGGTGGTATCACCGGGACTACTTCCTCATCATCATCGTTCCTATTAGCTAGCTGACGAAAAAACTCTTCGAAACTATCAGCTTCCACGTGAGGGAAGTTATATATAGCGTTGGAAGTAACGTTATTAAAATCTGTAATAACGATCTTGTTCTCATCGTCGATAAATTCAAAGCGCTTACTGGGTATGGCCATATTGAGAGCTCCTAATTATCCACTGGATGCAACGAAAAAAAAAACTACCTTCCCCATTTAGGGAAGGTAGTCCTTTCGCACCCGGAGTAAATTACTCAACCACACAAGTTTCGTTGACAACTTGCTCTTCGTTGTTTTGTCGCAGCAAAGCGCTGACCTTGGAAGACTCGACTACTTCCACGGGTTTATGAATCTCTCGTGTCTGATGGCTAGTAATGAGAGTCATCAGCTGCGCATAGATGTCTTCCGTTACGTTGCTAGGATCGCGGAACTTCGTGAGATTCGGTTCGCGCTCTTCTTTGAGTGCACGACGGATCTCTTCGAAGCCATCAATCAACCACGATGCGTAAGGCGTACGGATACGAATACCGGCTGCCTTGCGCTGCGTATAGTAGCAGTCAAAGGGCAGCGTGCTCTCGATCAGAGCTTCCTGAATTTCAGGATAGCGTTTGATCTTTTGCCAGTTAGCGTCGATGATGATCGCGCAAAAGTTCGGCACCTGTAGCTTCGTGAGCTTCTTCGAGAATTCATAGAGTGAACGCCCGCGCATGGTGCGGATGCGGTCATCGTGTTCGACACTGGAGATGTAGTGCCAGAACGCTTCCATGCAGTTAAAATTGCCGAAGATGTGATGGTGGAAAGGCAGCGTAGTGTTATGTGCTAGCACTTTACCAATTTCGGTTGCACCATATTCCCAGATGTTGATATGGTCGATACCGTCTTGAATCCAGGACATCGGCGAAGGTTTCGGATCGCGATAGGAGCGATCTTGGTTGCGATCAGAGCGCCCCGTGCTACGGACACTGTTGCGGATACCGGCGAGTTTTTTCGACAGCAGGGTTTCGGGCTTCGGCGTGAAGTTCATAGTGATTATTCCTTAGAGGCAAGATTGTACAAATACAAAACGACTAACCATAGGTTTTGTTCTAACAAGCTATCTACCCAGCCAGACTCCAACCGGATAGAATCTTGAATCTGTTGCGGCAACAGCGTAAGCTCACCATAATTCGACTGGCTGTATTCAAGGCTGTTGGCGATGGTCTTGATAACGCGAGCGTGCTGAAAATCTTCGCTAGCCATCCACTGACTGACGAGAGTAGTGATCGATAATACAAATTCACAAATGTCTCGATCGCTAGCGATACGTTCAACTAGTTCCATGATCGGTTTCTCTAACACCACCTGATAAAAACAGGTGTTGCTAATGATCTCACCCAGGAACGTTTTGATGTGCTGTTCGATCTCAGGCTGCAGGTAAACTGCGGCTTGGTTGTTGACAGCATTTTTGACTATCTCCAATAGACGCTTGAGCTCGTCTACCGTTAGCACATCGGAGCGAAGAATTATATCACGTGTATTCAAACTATACCTCCGTATCGTCTTCTTCTAACACAACGCTTTTTTCATGGGTAGTAATAGTGCCATTGGCGTGGTGCAGGCGTACTACCAGATCGAATTTCTTGATATTCAAAACACGCAAGCCTTTCATGAACACTTTGAAGGTGATTTTACTTTTCAGCAACTCCTTGTAGAGATTAGACTTCACCGAAGTGCGGTCTTTAATGTTGGTAGCTGACCGGTGCATGACAGCTACGTAGTTCACCAGTAGTTGATCGAAACGATACAGTTTAATCTGTAGGTCATGCAAAATCGATCGATAAAGGGAAGCTAGCACACTATCGCTAGTGCCTGTCGTGATGATATCGTCGAACGGTCGTGTGTCTTTAGACATGACAAGTCCTTTTCTAATATCACCTCGTCATCGGATACACCTCACACAATAAAATTATCCGTGATGTTAGCAAGGTTATTCAATGAAGAGATGGTGTTGATAATGTTACCGGCCAGACGGCTCGTAACGTTCTTATTGCGAATGTGGATGGAAGAATCATTCACTTTCCGAATATGAGAGATAAACTCCTTGACTTGATTAGACCACTCCTCTGCTGCTTTTCTGGGTTGGATATAGTTACCATGACCGTCAGTGAAAAAATCGCTTACAGCGGCTATAGTAGGCTCTAGAACGTATTCTGATGCAGGTAGTACGCGTTCACTGGCAAAATAGTGATTAATCTTTTTCAACGCCTGAGTGTATTCAACAATAGTCGGGTAGACTACCGACAAGGTTTCTACACTATAGATCGAACGATAGACACCGAGAAAAACAAACATGTCCATACTATCGAGATCGCGAATAGCTACATCCCATGGATCTGGAACAGGTTTTGATTTTTTAAACCACCCAAACATATAAAACCTCACAGCGATGTGACCACGTACTATATATGAGATTAAGACTTTTTCAAACACAACCGGAGATTTTTCAAGATGGCGCTCGATCCTGATGAACAAAGGATGCTCAATAAAACGTTGATGGTGCGAGAACAAATCGTCGATCAACTCTTCCAAAATGGTCGTATTCCAGGGGATAAAGAAGATAGAGAATTTTTAGTTAAAGCGATGGACGGTATGGATCGCACGATTCTTGGTAAAGCACGGTTGAAGCTAGATGAGACCGCTAACAAGAACCAAGCGGCGATGCAGGACATGGTCGCTAACGTGATGCTGCGCATATCGACCAATCCAGCTGTGCCGGGTACTACACCGCGCATCGACACCACAATCGCACGCGATAATCCTGTCGAAGGGGAGACCGATATCGGCGTTGAAACTGGCTCCTATGAAGAATTCATGAACAGAATGGGCTGACAGAATCCTGACACCGGTGTATTCCGGTGTCAGGGTTTCTTGTACGGATTGACAGCCAGACTGAAATTCTCAGCAGGCAAAAATACAGCCCTGATGAATGGGCTGATAGTGCGAGCGATATGATCAAACACGGGTGTGTCGAGCGATTGGATGATTTTTTTATCTTCGGTAGTAACCGGATATTTTTTGAACATCATCGGAGCAAATAAACCGATCTGCGGACAAGCGGCTTTTTTGAAATTATCATTGGCACTATGTGTTTCGAGCCACAGATGGTAATCGTACATTACCAGCAGTGAGATTTCATTATTGACGTAACGCGGGGTGATCTCTTCCAGACTCAATGACACCATCTCAATGTCAGCTTGACCTTTGGTTAGCGCCACCACCACGTCACGCACTACTCGAATCTCATTTTGAGTAAGTTTATAGGGATGGATATTGATAATGATCTTAGGGTTATGGTGAAACGGTGTATTGGCAGTGTTGGCATTGGTACCTAAAACAAACTCCTGAATGAGCTTGGTCAAAGGCGTCTTGATCGCTTGCTGTATGGTGCGTTTATCGCGTTGTGCGTAAGCAGCTTGAAAATCATCGTAACTGATATTAGGAAACTTATCAACCCAACGGGTATGATAGCCTTGCGCTAGTGTGGTTTTTACTGCCTCAGGACCGAAGCTTAACAACAGTGTCGAGATGCGTGTATCGAGCAGGCAGTCAAGTTCGATGTATAGTGCCGAGTAATCTATGTCCATTGTCACAGGTTGTTCTGTAGATGGGCTGCCGTGAGGAAAACTTTCAAGGTCTTCGTGGACTCTACACCGGTAGCATATTGGTTAAGGGTTTTGAGACTTGCCGTACCGTAGCGTAGCATCATCGCATTCATTGCATTATACCCGCCTTTATCACCACCGCGGAATTTGATCATCTCAGTTAAAGACTCATCCATGTTCATAGCCGCCAAGATCTGTAGTTCCGGGTACGAGATCTTAGCTCCTTTGGAAGGACCGGTAGGTTGGGCAGTGAGCTGATCGACGACGCGGTTATTATCCGGGATGCTGCGCTTTTTGATCAAATGCTGGGACTGACGTCGTAGCGGCAGATCGATGACGAGATATTTGACCGGCGTCAGATACGCGGGTTGTTTGTCGGTCGGACCAATCCACAGCCGCTGGAAAAAATCATGCCCGATCTCGTCGGCGATCGCGAGGTTGTTTTGCACCGAGATCTTCGTCGTCCCGAAGTTAGGCGCCACAATACTCAAGAACTTGCGTCCGCTCTTGAGATCTTGCATATAGCGATCGAACTCGGCATCGTTCATGGCCGCGAACAAATCCTGATAGAGCTTGAGATTATGTCCACCTGGCGCTAGTCGATCGATATACTTGAGTATATACGCTTGCGCCTGTTTGCGATTCCCTGCCATTACAACACCCGCGGCAGACTGTGCGTCATGCAAAACGGAGCAATGCTGGCTTTGAACAGACGTACCCAATCAGCAGTGCTGCCGTTCGGGATCAGACAGTAGCGTTGTTCCATCGAGGGCTGCGAGCACGATAGTAGCTGTAGATTCCAGTAACGATTCAGCCAGTAGCGCTGCACAATCTCGTTTTTACCTTGGGCTTCGCGAATGTGGTGATGGTTATCATAAGCTGCAGTCACTTGTGCATGCAGGCCATGAGAGTGCAAGATCTCACGCACTTTAGCTACCAGGTCGATTTCGTTCTCTTGCAACGGTGCCAGATATTGGCTAATGTATTCAGGTTGAGCGGTAGTCGTCATTTTTAAAAAGCCTCAAAAAAAAGAGACAGCCTCCGGGTAGGGAGAAGGCTGTCCTGGGTGGTTAGAAATAACCGGGTTTGATGGTTTTGTCTTCGTTCATCCAGTACGGGAAATACTTACCGATCCGCATGTTAAGCATGTCCATTGTCGACAGATACGGCACCGGGTGTTTATCGTTATCAAACGTCCAATACCCTCGCGTAGTCAACAATATATCCCAGTCGTAGCCGAGTTTCTTCAAGTCCTCATAAAGCTCTTTGGGCGTACATACAATATCGGATTCCAGATGACGCCACACGTTGGTGATTTGGCAGAGCTCAGCAGTGATGTTCAGTGCTCGCTGTAGTCTACGGTCAGCTTTGATCTTTGAGCGTATCGTCGGTCGCGTGAGATTAGCATCAGGATAGAGGTCGAGATGGAAGTTTTGCAAACTGCCCTCCAAACCATAACGCTTCTGCGACTTGATGTAGTGAAACTCAGTGAGGCTCGGCAGCACTCCTTCGGACTGCGAGACGACGATTTCGAAAGTCGCGCCCGACGGGCCGGATTTACTGCGTAAGAGCTTCACTGTGACAACGTTCAGATCCATGTTGCCTGGCTGCGGGTCACCGGAATTAACCGGATACTCCGGACCTTTGCTCGTGTCGTTCAGTAGCGGCGAAGCGTTATACACCTGCCAGAAGTTGTTGGTGAGAAAGTGAAACTTATCCGTAACCCCTTTGATTTTATCACCGACTTTAAGGTGCTGGAGTTTTTTCGACGGCGGGGCCGCATATGGACCGGCTTGAATCGCGAGATCTTTACCGAAGTGCGCCGAGAGTAGCATGAAGTGATTAACCGCACCACATAGTGTCGGTAGCTCCATTAGCATGCGTAGCTTAGCTAGCCCTTGACGCATGTGAATAGTGTTGCCGCCCGAATCACCGAGTTCATTCTCGTCTTGAATACGTGCAATGTCTTCCGTGTCAAACTCCGTAAAACTATCGATCTCGCCGAACGTAGGCACCGTAGTGCGTAAAAGCGCTTTCCCATCTCGCATCAAGAATGGCGTTTCCCGTTCTAGCTTCTCACCAGCTTTCTTTTTCTCCTTGAGATAGGACTTCAGTACCTCGTACCATTCATTGCCGTAATACACCGCCTTATCAGTAATCGACCACATATGTTCGGCGATGATGTTACGTTCTTTGAAAACATCGAAAGTTTTCGAAAAAGCCAACAGGCGGTTTTCGTGAATGTTGATCTCGGTGTCGTAGGTATTCATGTAGGTGTCGGTGACTTCAGTGACCTTCGCTGCTGCCGAGAGCATCATGTAATGCATGAGCGTAGATTTGAAGTTATTACCGAGTCCCGTCACGCCGGTGAGCATACCTAGACCGCCATTGAGAATAGACTCGCCGTGGCGACCTTTCAGATAATAACCAGTCGGGATATCGAGCAATGCCCCGATGTTGACCATGATCTTAACGTTCTGTGATTCTTTGAATTCTGGGCGCAACATTAAAAACTCCCTTGGATGTTGTTACTTTTAGCCAGAACATGATGCATGTCTGGAAAAAAAGACCCCGTTTTTTAGTATGACAGGGTCTGTTATGGCAATTTACGCCCGGTGTGATAGCGTGAATTCATCTAGAGCATCGATCCATGCGCCAGTATGTTTACGCAGTAGGCGTACGAAACAATAAAGCTCTTCGTTACTAGTTACAAGGAGCTCGCAGCGAGCATCATCGATTGAAGCGATGCGGATCTGCATCCCTACATCACTAATTGTACCTAGCTCGATGCGCTCATAAGAGTTATCAACATAGCCGAATACGATAACATCCATAGGGAGATTCAGATATTTGAAAAAACATCCCACAACTTCAGCTCGCAACAGATGCAGTCTTTCACTGTCGAATACGATACGCATGCAATTTTTATTGATCATCACGGTCTCCAAAAGGATATGGTGGTACTTCATGTATTATATATGTCATCATAACCATTTCTATTCCGATCCCAGCGCAGTAGTGTTAGGCATATCTTTTGAGTGCGTAATTTTCAGGAGACCCCTCATGCATCCCTCTTTACTGGCTGCCAATCGTAGCACCCTACGTCACGTTGAACGTATTGCCCTAGAAGCCGGTTTTTTGGCTGATATGAAAAAAATGCTCAGTCAGTCGCTACCGAGTTTTATCGCTGAGCTCGGCAGTCTGAAAAATCTGTTCGGCGACACGCAGCAACCCTCGCACTGTAATGAAATTTTTAAATTTACCCCGCGCGCTCACTACAAGGCACAGCATCTAGATTTTCTCATCTACGGTGAAGCGCTCGTCAGTGTACCGGAGAATTTTTCTGGACATTATCTCGACTATGCAGTTTCGCTAGCTCGTTCGCTCAATATCGCGCATGATCGCATCGTGCTATTGCTAGCACATATCAATAGCTATCTCTCAGTGCTCGTAACCAATCGCGAGCAACACACCTCGACCAAAGATGTCAGTCGCATGTATCATGAAGCTGGTCAAGAGCGTGAAACTATTTTGCGTGATCTGCAGCTATTTTTCCCAGAGGAAAATGGGGTAGCTAAACAGGCAATTCGTAATGTTCTATATCGCTTTGCTGACATCAATACGATGCGTGAACATGTTGCGACTATCGGTAAATCAATCGCTCGTTACCGACTGAATGAGATTAAATCTCAGACGCAAGAAACCACTGATCTCGTGACGATGCTAGTAGCTCAGCTTAATGACACCGATGTCAAAGCGATCACGCCAGCTGTAGCCAAGACAGTTAGTGCCGGGTTGTATGAAACGGCGCGTTATGTTGAACTGGTGAGCATGCTCTATTATGACACGACAGTGTTTCTGAAGTGTTACAATGATCTGCTCGAACATATTGTCAAAGCCTAGTCCATACAGAGTCCTTCCCTGCCTCCACTACGGACGGCAGGGAAGGACTCAAGTCACGCGAAATTTCTGATAAGTACTTTGAGATCAAAACTAATATCGGTTTTACTCCCGTAAAGAGTCCAACATGGCGCGCAATCTATCAGCGTAGTGATAGCCTCATCAAGACGATTTCTTTTAATCAGAGCACCGATGTATTCACGCGATTGCATGACTTCATACCCCACCGGCACACTATCAAGAAAATAGGACTGGCTCAAATCTTTCCATACGATGTCTTTAATCACCAGTGGCAATTTGATGGCTTGATCATCTTTGGACAGACTCAATACGACATTTAGTTTTTTCAGAACCTCATCGCTCACCACCTCATCGTTTTTCAGGTAACCGTAAACTGAAGAGATAAACACCAGTCTTTTGATTCGCGTAGGAAGAAAATCGGATAAGAACCGATGCCACCTCGCGCGTGGCCAAGACATTGTTGAACACTTTTGTGCTACCATTCGGCGTAACCAAATGTTAGACATCGCGACACTCCAGAGCTACATACAGCCAGATATTCTACTGCATGTTAAGTTGAACAACCCCATAGAGACCATTATCGATCTCTGCCGTCACTACCTCACGATCAAGTATTTAAACCAACAAAATGCGGTTCGAATAATAGTTAGACCAGATACCCAATGCATCTTCAACCTGAATCGCGCAGGCGTACCGGTAAACATTGTAAGATTCTTCCCAAATCAACAGTGTGATCTGAGGCTGCATGGTTTCAATACGTTTGAGATTGTTACGTGGTAGTAAGTCACCACCGAGTGATAAGGGTACTGAGATGCTGCGCGTCTGGCCATTGTGTTGAATTTCAACTGCCAGCGATAAATCTTTGAAGCCAACGATAAATTCCGGCTTTAGAGCTCTTTTGCTGCCGGTGACATCATAAAACCTATCAGTGATGTCGATGGTTTGATATTCACTAGAGAGTTGTTGCTGGCTATACTGACACAATAGTGTCTCTAGTAATGCAAATGTCTCCATCGCCTTCAGCGACAAGCCCGCTGGCACCATCTCAGAGGTGACGTTACGACTATCGATAAAATTAAGATTAGCACGATAGTCACCCGTTGAGATGAGACAATCACTACCATACCGGCTGATGTATGGATAGATATCTTTATCGTAAGCACGATCGAGTCTTACCATGACAGTACGAGTAAGATCGCGTGAGACGCTACGCTGTTTTTCTTTGATCGCTTCCAGTACCGGATCACTGATCTGGCTGGCGATAACTGAATACGTAGCTTCACTCATCCGACGCCCGATGTCGGAGTCATCACCGGGCTCAGCGATAAAGTACCTACCGACATCACTGATTTCGCTAGAGCTGCTAAAATACAGTCGCTTAAAGCAGATGAATGGGTGACGCTCTACCGTAGCCTTACCATAGCCCGCTGCCGGACTCAGTCCATAATCACTATATTCTAACTGGCTGTAACCTTTAAGTGCTGCGATAGATGCCAAACGATCTGCTAAAATATTTCCATAGGTTCCTGCATGACCTTTGACCCATTCAAGGTTGACGACGATGCCGCGTGCTTCATAGGCAGCTTTATGGGCTAGAATCTCTTTCCATATCGAGCTATGGAGAATCTCGCGACCATCAGCGCGTCGCCAATTGTTCTTAATCCATACGGTAGTGTATTCGGTTAACCCTTTTCTGACATATTCGCTATCGGTATAGATAGTGATCTGCTCTAGCTCATGGCTTTTGAAATAATCGAGCGTGCGATAAAGAGCGAATAGTTCAGCCGCATTGTTGGTCTCGCACTGATCCTCGAAGACACAAAAATCATAGAATTCCGTCGGTTCAACGCATTCTTGGTGCTTGGCGTATTGTTGCTTATCCAAGTAACCCACGCTGGTGATGTAGTAGTCATCGAGCCGGCGTGGGTTAACTGAAGGTTTACAGTATTTATAACCGTGAGCTCCCCACCCTGATTTACCAGGGTTCGGACGAGAGGAGCCGTCGATGTAGATAACAATACGATTAGTCATTTTATTTTTACCTTAGGGCTTGAGTCATCCGATGTTACTAGTACCGGCTTTTTTACCTCACTGACAACACAATCGCTGACACTCGCTTTGAGGGCAGTATAGTCTTTAGCTAGTTGTACAAGACGCATGCTCATGAAAATACTGGCACTAAAAGTTATCACTGTGAAGAAGAAAGCAATCCAGCGCTTGGGCTTAAAATGCTTACTTTTAAAATCGGCTTCTTCTTTCTTATCAAAGAATAGCTCACGCATGAAGCTAAATATGATTAAAAATATTTGGAAATTCATACATGCTCCTAGAGTGTTACGTAGTTGGTATTATGTGGAGCCTCACGGCATTTAGATTTAGGAAGGGAGTACCGCGATGATTGTTAAAGGTTTTATAAACGTACATTCGCTATTGTCTAACGTCCCCGGACATACATCAGTGATCGGGGAGTTATCGGCATTAGGATACACCTATTCGTTCGAGAAAGGTTTTTATCAAAACAAAGATTATCCAAATTATGACCTGATAACTTTTCTCTGTGCTGATGAACAAGGTGCTGAGCAGGTGCTGCCTGCAGCCAGTGTGACTTTTACGATGCGAGTGATGCAGGCGTTGATGGCTTATTATGGCTCGCGCCTACCGCCTTATTCGCATGACAACTTACGTGTCTATCTCTACACTGAGCTACCGAACCAGATCGCCCAGCTCGAAGTAGGTGATGTCATGACGCAAAACGGTAAAAGTCTGCCGCAATGGATCTCATACGTCGAAGCCGCCACCGGTAATCAATTCTATATCTGGTTATGTGATGAAGCATTTCGCCAGCAATACGACGGTTACAATATCATTGTTGTGCCACCACTGCCTCACATCGACGCGCTTCTTTATCCGTTTAATACCGTTGCCAATCTGATTGTTGAAGAGCCGGTCGATCTACTGATGCGGCGTGCTGAAGATGCCAAACAATCACGTCCTGAAACCTATACGCGAGTCTATCGTTTTGATCGTATCGATCCGACCAACCCTACACGCCGAATCGAAACCCTATGGCCGATTCTGATCTACGGTGATGCTGGTGATAACATCGATAGTATCAAAGACGCAATCATCGACTATATCCTTCAGCATACCAGCCACACTCGTAGTCAATGGGAAGCGATTTATCCTGAAATATTCAAACGCACCGAATTCATCGTCCTGCCACGCTGGGACAAAATCGCTGCACCGAATATGCTCACGCAAACCGGTCTCTACAGTTCTTTGATTGAACCTAATGAAGCGATTAGCTTTGCGCTACAACATATCGATTTTTACACCACCATCCACACCCGACAAAATATCTGTCTAGTGCCGTGTGCATATAAATCGCTAATGTTGGAAATCATCAACGGTCAGTTTAATATTGACGGACGCAAAGTATTCAGTGACCTCTATGCTGATTACATGCCAATTCCAAGTGTGTCGCTAGACTTTAATCGCATGACTATCAAAACTCAAGAGCTCGTCTATAAGCTCGAAGAGATGTTGCTGGTGGCTGAGAAGATGACGCGCTATAGTTTCATTCCGAAAACGATGAAACGCATCCGACGGTCGAATAAAATTTATCTATCGCGTATCATCGACAACATCAACTTCGTCATAGTGCCTAAAACGACGCTAGGGGGCTTGTAATGGATCAGTTTATCCCGTCAGTAGGGATGAGTGGGTTGTGGACGTTAAAACCGCCCTTGGACGCATACCTGGCCCCACAGACGGTTTATACCTGTCACACCATTCGTTCTTTCAATGAACTCATCGCTCAGCAATCTGATCCTCTTAATACGATTTATCTCGCCATTGGTCTAACCGGTGAAGATTATGCGCGTGATCTAGCTGCAGGTGTTTACATCGTCTCGTTACAAAGCAGTGACGGGATTTGGAAATATGTGCCAACTAGCTATATTACGGAGTTCCCGTCGGCCGGAGGAGTACTTTACCAGCAGTACATGCTAGGTATCGGACTTCCGCTATTACCTGCCGATACGGATCTTTCGACGCTGCAGACCCAGATTTCTAGTCTTACGCAAAACATGCTCGGTGTAGTGCCAGAGCTTAAAATGCTCAGCGTCGGTAGTAGTCGTCTTGTTTCCGATGAACTGCATGAGACCAATCTTGTCAATCGCAGTAATCTTAAAGTATTCATTTACAGCGATCGCGCACACAATGCGGTGCTTGAAGAAGAAAATCGTCATCTGCGTTCCTTGCTAGGTCGGCTAGAAGGGGCACTGCTGGCAAGTTATCATGCCGGTAATGGTTTCGTTCTATCTTCATTCAACAGTGTTTCACCGGGTATCAACGGTTATATCGACGCCGGTGATCCTTCTCCTTATCAACCTATCATAGCTACTACGGCTATCGACTATTATCTCTACGGCATTATGCAAGGCGGTGTAGCAGTAGCTACACGTGACTGGCAAGATCGACCGATTTGGCTTTAACGTTACCTCACTCCACCCATCGCCTGCCGTAATGGTGGGTGGTGCGTGGGGTAAAAATCGAAGCCGTGAAACATAGTGTGACTAGGAATCTTTAATATAAGAGGTGTCGTGATGCGTATTATCGCTATTGAACTAGCTGGTTATAGACGATTTGCTCTGACTCAATATGACGTTTTCAAATACACGCCAGAACATAAAATTCAGCTGATCCTAGGCACTAATGGCTGCGGTAAATCGTCACTGATGCGTGAACTCTCGCCGCTGCCGGCTGTGAGTGCTGATTTTAAACCCGGCGGTTATAAGATCGTTACTATCGAACAAGGTGGCCGTCAGTATCGTCTCACCAGTGCTTTCGGTAGTGGTGCCAAGCATAGCTTTGTTGTAGACGGAGAAGAGCTTAATTCAGGAGGGACTGCGCAAGTACAAAAAGAGCTGGTCGCCAGTCACTTTAACATCACTCCTGATGTTCATGACATTATGGTGGGACTGACAGCTTTCTCGACGATGAGTGTTGCAACACGGCGTGAATGGTTTACGCGGCTCTCGAACATCAACTTTAACTTCGCGCTAGCTCTGTATCAGGATCTACGTACAAAGCTACGTGATGCGGATGGAGCACTGAAGTTTCAGCAAAGCTTACTCGTTACCGAATCGGCTAAGCTGCTCGATGAAATAGCTGTCGAAGCTTTGAAAAAAGAAGTGACGGAGACAAAAACTTTTATCGACCAACTACTGGAACTCAAAGCTGCGTATAACAATACCGCGCCGTTAACGACACAGCAAGTCAATGAACAACTCAGTGTTGATCTCTACGGCTTAAAGACCGCGCTACGAAGTCTGGAATACACGCACCACATCCCTTCGCCAATCAAGCTGCCTGAGTTAATCAGTCGCACTGAACATCAGATCGCGATCGAGCAAGACCGTTATAAGCAAACCATCGAACGCTTGGAAGAGCTCCAATCCTTGATCGGTAACGTCGAAAAGGTCTCTACTACCGAACTAGAGAATCTCGATCAGCAGATTTCATCGCTACGTCAGCAGATTCATCATCTGACCGAGCGTCTCGTCTATCTTAATGTCCAAGAAGACCCGGTAACGATCGGTGCTGCTATCGAACTGGCGTATGATAGCCTTTATGACGCGCTCAAAGATCTGCCGGCTAATACCGAACGACTCTTTAGTAAGCACGTTACGAAGAGCTCAAAGAACAGCTTAGCGTCGATCGCCGTGTACTTGTGATTGAAGAGACCAAGCACGCTCAGTTATCCGGAGTCATCACGCGCCTAGCACATCTGAAATCACACAACCAGATCAATTGTCCTGAATGTCGTCATGCATGGGTGCCAGGTTACGACGATAAACAATACCATGCTGGCGAGCAACAACTCGCAGTCGTTGTAACCGGTATTAACGAGGTGAAAAAACGCATTGAGGCTGCCGAGACTAAAGCCGCTGCAATCGAAGAGTATTTCACTCGCTATCGCATCTATGTCAAAACTCGCGACCAGATGCCGATTCTAGCTGCCGTGTGGCGTCATATCGATACGGGTGAGATCGTCATCCATAACCCAGCTGAAGTAATCGCGGTGTTGGAAAAAGCCAAATACGACGTACCGGTACTACTGGAGATGAAAAAGCATAACGAGCATCTCAAAGATCTAGAAAAACTCGTAACGCTACGGTCCTCGAACCAGGTACTCGATATTCAAAAACTCAAGAGTCAATCACAACTACTAGACGAACAACTCATCGCGAGCCAGTACAATATCCGCCAACAACGCGCACAGCTACAGATATACCAGACGTTTACGACGTTCTACGATATCGTGCAAAAATACGCTACGGCGCTAGAAAAAGCCCTAGGTCAGCATCAACAGTCTTACCACGGAGAACTCAACAGTCTGCGTCAATCGATCTACGCTGATCTTATCCGTCATGCCCAACTATCTCTCAATGAGAAGCAGCAGCAACTGAGTATCACCAATAGCCAAGCTGCAGTGGTAGAGAACATTCGTAAGAACATCGAACAGCTATCGGTGCGTCAACATGCTCTGACCGCTATGGTAGCCGAGCTCTCACCTAAAGACGGCCTGATTGCCAAATCGCTATCGGGGTTTATCAATAGCTTCGTGGAGAAAATCAATCGCATCATTCGGCAGATCTGGCTTTATCCTTTTGAGCTTCTACCGCTGGATTTATCTGACGACGGGGTGGATCTTGACTACCGTTTTGAAGTGCACGTCAATCACCAAACCGTGATTCCAGATATCGGTAAATGTAGCTCTGGGATGCGTGAAGTCATCGATCTGGCTTTCAGAATCGTGTCGATGAGTTATCTGGGGTTGGATCATTCACCGATTTATATGGATGAGTTTGGTAAAAGCATGGACAGCACGCACCGTGCCAAGGCTTTCGATACGATCAGTAAAATGATCGCTCAAAGTAACTACAGCCAAATCTTCATGGTGTCGCACCACGAGCACTCTTACGGCAGCCTCAAAAACGCCGACATCGTTGTTATCAATGCCGATAACGTTGTAGTGCCTGCTGGTAGTGCGGTAAATAAAGTAATCACTGTAAGTTAATAGGGGATATAGAAAGTGCTAGCCGATCGTCAGAGTAAATTTAAGTTCTACTCTTTAGGCATAGTGTTAGAGGATAAATTCAGCGGTAGCTGGGATATTACAGTAACACCGATTGAGGATATTGCTAATCTAGAGATGCCACTGATACGTTATAAGCCTACTTACGATGTATCTCTACCCGATGCTCAAGGAGTAACACGTCAATCCAAAGTAGAAGGCCGGGCATGGATTACTGCTCGATGGTTGCCGTTGAGTCAGAGTAATCGCATTACGGCACCTGACGTCATCAAAAATGAAACAGTTCTACTGTACCGTTTTGCTGATAGTGAGACCTACTATTGGGACACGATATTTCACGAACCCCATATCAGACGTTTGGAACACGTCATCCATGCCTATGGTAATAAGACTGAACCGTTAGATCCGTGGAATGAAGATACCAGTTACACGGTAAAGATATCGACCAGAGATAAGGTCATCCATCTAAAGACGGTCGATAATGACGGCGAGAAAGCAGCATACGACATCATTATCGATACTCAAGGTGGTTCGATTCTGGTCAAAGATAACTTGGGTAATCTCGTTAAGCTAGTGTCGCCAGAGATGGCGATAGAAGTTGAGACATTAGAAAAGATCACTCTTAAATCTAAGCTCATTACACTCGATGCTCCTGAAGTTGTTGTAACCGGTAATCTGAGTATAGGGGGCGCGCTGTCAGTTGGAGGCGGGATGACTGTCAGTGGTAAAATGGTGGTGGGTGATATCGAGGTGAAGGGCAAGTTGAAATATTCTTGATGATGGTACGAACACAGCTACCCGGTCCACTAGGCCGGGTAGCTGTGTAGTTGGTCAGTAACCGCCCATTTCTAGTAGATAACCGGTACTGTGACGATAGCTTCTACCGGGTAAGCGATGATCGTTAAGTATTTCCAAATCATGCATCGGGCGATAGCTACTTACGTAGTTGTTTTGAATGCCGTCGACTATATTGACAGCCCATTGGTCATCTTCATAGACCTTCCAGTATTCTGAGATCTTACCGTAACCAGTGATCTGTGGATAGGTAGGGTCTTGATGCGAGACGTACATCCCTGGTAGGGAGCTATGACGGATGTGGATCTTGCGGTAGAAGAGATTAGGGATATCTAGCAACACGACAAAACTTTGACGTAGCTGCAGATAACGTTTCAGTACCGCATCACTATAGAGTTCATTGCTGATCACCACACTCGGGTTGTTAGGGTCGAGAGTAAGCTCTAGCGATGCAAGATTTAAATACTGTCGGCTTTCCTGATACCGCTCTCGGTGCGGTAGACGATCGATACAGATAGTGATGGCTCGTTCACCACTTTGCCAGCACACACCCGGTTCGATTAGCTGTAGGTACCCGCCGACCGATACTAGCACCGAACGATTACCGATATCTTCATCTAGCACAATGCTAAGATGCTCTCGTAATGGCCGATCAGGTACTTCCGGATAAATCATGTCTGACGTGATCGGGAGTTTCTTGAGACTGCAGACGCGATCGAAGCTAATGATACCCAGATGGTTCATGTTGGCGTGACGCATGCTCTTTGCGGCATCCAGTACCCATAGATGCTCGTTATCCGTATCGGTTAAGTGTAGATAGCCATTGACTGTTACCAAAGCTCGGTTATGTAGTCGTGTGACATCGGTGTCGGTGCGCGGTCGAATGAGTTTAGCATCGGGCGACATCTCGCGCGGGAAATTATCCGGTGTGAATTCCCCTGCTGTTTCAACACTAATTTTATAACCAGCCTGATGCGCGTCACTGTACGAGATGTATCGGATGCGCGTGCTAGGGAGAGTCTCTAGCCTAGGTAGAGTCAAGTTATCGATCTCGACGAACCATTCTGCTAGTGTTTTGTTGTAACCGCTGTGTTGGGTTTTAAGCGCATTGAAATCGATATATAGCTCAAAAGCATAGTCGGGATGCGTGACCACGTGCACCGTGCGACTGAACATGTTGAAAATGCTATATACCGAAGTATCAGCTAGTTGGGCATCTTTCCATTGTGCCCCGAGTGATCTTTCCAGTATCACGGATCTTACATAAGTATACATAGCCAAGCCTTTCTAATCAGTTGGGACATTTGAATCGAATTCCAGAAGATTCGGCAAGCTTGAGGGCTTTTTATGGCTAACATAACTTACCCCTTGGATACCTCAGGGGTCGCAGCAAGCAATTTGATCACATCCGAACTACACACGGTATCGGAGTCTAACTACCGTGATTATTATTTCATCGTACCTAATTTTGCACCGTTTTATACGGATAGATTTAAGCTGCTCTATATCCTCAATGGTACGCAGCGCGAACTAGCTGAGAATGTCGACTATAGTTTTGCGTTACCCTATGTGGCTGGTATCCGTTCTGTCGGTAAGCTGATCTATGGGGCAGTGACCCTCAACAACCTCGACACCAACGGGATATTGGCATTTCAGTATCAAACGCTAGGCGGGGAGTGGGTGGTCGATCGGTTGCATGTGCTACAGCACCTAGCTGAGAAGGTCTATAACCCGCGTCTGACGGTCTGGGATGTTGTAACTGACAAACCCGATGTCTTCCCACCAATGCCGCACTATCAGGACTATGATCAGTTCTATGGTCAAGAGGAGTTGATCGGAGCACTGTCACAAATCAGCAGCACTATCATTGGCAGTAGTCAGTCGTCTACCGTAGTTCGACATCTCACTAACCATGAGAACCCGCATGAGGTCACCAAAGAACAAATCGGTCTAGGCAATCTACAAAACTGGCGCCTAGCGACTATTCCGGAAACACTCACGGGTGTGTCGTTCGATACCCTTATTACACCACTAACGCTTCAGAGTAAGCTCACCAACATCGATGAACGCATCACTGCTATTGATGGACGGGCCACCACTGGACTTGTAGCACAGCTAGAGCATTTAGCCAATCTCGCCAACCCGCATGAAGTCACCAAAGCACAGGTGGGATTGGGGAACGTTGAGAACTATGCGATGGCGAGCGAGTACGATATCCTCAATCGTCAGGCGGTCAACAAATATGCCACACTGCGCCAGATCATCAACTTACTCGATCATGCCTATATCGAAAAAGTCTTCGGTGTAGCACCTGGTTCGTTACTTATCGAAGGTGGCCAGACTCTGACGTTCAGCTACGATAGCATCGGTGTTCCTTATGCTAAAACACTATACTGGACAGTAGAATCGGACAGTCTTGATGTTGACGATCTAGAGAACATGTTCGGTGCATTTACGACCGATACGACGGGTAAGGGAAGTTTTGCGATCACAGCGAAACTCGTAGCTGATGCGATACGATATAAGGAATTTCGTGTCGCAGTCCGACTAGCGGGTCTCACTGGTACGGTATTGACGACCAGTGCTCCGATCGTTTTGTATCAGACGTATAGTGAAGACATTCCGCCGATCGTGAATGACCCGACTAACTTTACCCATCAGGAATATATCTCGCCCGCGCGTCTATTCTTGGTAGGTGAGCCCATCGACATAACACACACCACAGGTACTGGTAATGATTCTATCATCTCTGAACCTGAGTTTGAAGGATGGGTAGCGCGCATAGGTGGTGCTAACACCGAAGGCTTCCAAGAAGTTGCCATGTCGTCCGATGGTACAGCTATATATGCGGTCGGATACCAATACTCTCAATCTGCCGGCGGTTATGATGCGTATATTACGCGCTGGGACGCTAACGGTGTTCTAGTATGGCAACGCTCGATTGGCGGTAATAGTAGCGATTATTTCAAAGGCGTGGCGGTATCACCAGATGGCTCTGCGATCTATGCGGTGGGTTACCAGATATCTCAGGCAGTCGGTAGCTTTGATGCTTACATCACGTGCTGGAATGCCTCAGGTACTCTTATGTGGCAACGTACGATAGGTGGTAATATGGATGATCGCTTCCAGGCAGTTATCGTCTCACCCAACGGAACGTCTGTTTACGCAGTAGGGCAGCAAAGTTCGGTGACTTACGGCATGAATGACGCTTACATTACGCGCTGGAATGCTGATGGTACATTGGTCTGGCAACGCTCAATAGGTGGTGCTAGTGATGACTGTTTCAATGGGGTGGCAGTATCGCCAGACGGCACTACTATCTATGCGGTAGGAGCCCAGCAGTCTCAATCAACTGGTGGTTACGATGCTTACATCACGCGTTGGGATGCTGTCGGTAACCTGACGTGGCAACGCTCAGTAGGCGGTAGTCAGGGTGATTACTTCCAGAATGTGGTGATAGCGCCTGATGGTACTGCCATCTATGCAGTAGGATATCAAGCTTCCGATGCTGTCGCTGATGACGATCATGCCTATATCACACGCTGGGGTGCTGATGGTAGTCTCGTGTGGCAGCGCTCGGTGGGTGATAGCAATAATGATAGTTTTGAGGGGGTTGCCATATCGCCTGATGGTACCGCGATCTATGCAGTAGGGTATCAGCAGTTCCAAACATACGGTGCTAATGATGCATATATTGCATGCTGGGATACAGCAGGTAACCTAGTGTGGCAGCGCTCGATCGGCGGTAGTGGAAATTACGATCGCTTCCAAGGTGTTGTAGCATCGCCAGACGGCACCGCCATCTATGCAGTTGGGGAACAGAATTCTCAAACTGCTGGCGTCAACGATGCCTTTATTGTGGCTATAGCGACTACTGGAGCAGTAGTGGAAGGTCCGTTGACCGGTACTGACATGGCGTCGTTGAGCTGGAGTATCCCGACTCTAATTGCAAGCACACCCACGTTAGCTGCTGCCACACGTACGCTACCTGCGGTTACACCCTCGCTAACGGTTGTTACACGCACACTTCCAGTCGCAACACCTACACTGACGTCGTATTTGGCAGGGTACTAATGTTGAAATAGTTGTTATAGTCTTCATCTTTTGAGGAATGCCCTCTTTCTTTTGTTTACAAGGAGTTTCAAATGGCTCTTAATTCGATGCTAGCCAAAGCAGTTAGCTCTGCTAACGTGGAAGTCGTCGTCTACACCGTGCCGGCAGATAAGCAATTCGCCAACGTCTCGGTCAACCTCACCAACGTCGGCGCAGCTGCCACCACCGTGCATCTGGGTATCACCAACAATGCCTCGCTCACGGCAGTCGACTATATCGAAACCGCAACGCAACTCGCGGCCAATGGTGGTTCGCTGCGTCGCACGAACATGATCCTGTCGCCCAACGAAAAGCTGATCGTCAAAGCCGATAGCGGCAACGTCGGTATCCGTGTCTTCGGCCTCGAACAGATCTAAGGAGATATAGAAATGGCCAATGGTAAACTTGGTAAGCAGCTTTCAGTCGCCAACAGTTTCGTGACGGCATATACCGTACCGGCTTCTGGTGTGCAGTTCGCTACGGTGTTCATCTGCGCGGTTAACACCGGTGCTGAAGATGCTGTCGTCAATATCGGTATCACCACCGCAGCTACGCCTTCGGCCGGTGAATACCTCGCCTACGGCATCCCGCTCGATGCCAACGGCGGTAACTATGAATACCCGTGTCTAATCTGCCAGCCTGGTGAGAAGATCATGGTGTATTCGAACAAGGCCGGTGTTGCAGTACGCGTACACGGTTTGGAACAAGCGTAATATACCCGATACAGACCAAGAGCTCGTCATAGAGCTCTTGGTCTGTTATACTTTGTCATCGTGTGGAAACAGAGAGATTTCTTCACAGGAGTTCTTAAGATGCCTCGTTACATGTTTAACCCTGCCGGCTACAATAATGACGTCGGTGTAGATGACGTCGTGCCGGTGGTGCTCGGTGGTACTGGTGCCATCACCGCGGTAGCTGCTTCGGATAACCTCAACCTACTTCGGCTCAACACGATTAACATCGCCAACGGCATTGTAGGACTGGATGCTAATAGCAAAATAGCACTCAGTCTGTTTAAAACGGGCGCTAACGGTCTCGCGTTGCTGGATGCTACGGGTAAGCTACCGCTGACATCGTTGCCCGATACCGTCGTCAATAGCGGCGTTACAATCGAAGGTCCTACAACTACCACTCGCGGTCAGGCGACATCCTATACCCTTACTACGTACGATAGTTTCACTACGTACACTATTACAGCTACTAATGGTAACGTAGTACGTAACGGTGAAGTCATCACTTACACGCCTGCCGCTAATGGCGCAGGGGGGTTTACTGTCAACGGCAAGGCCTTTGCCGTCACGGTGATTGCAGCTTCGATCGCCACACCAAGTATCCTCACTCCGATTAATGGCGCTACTGGGGTGTCTATGAAACCTGAGTTTATTTCATCGGCATTTCAATTCCATGGGGATATTCAAACGCAAGACCAGGTACGTTGGGAGATCTCTGCGACACCTGACTTTGCTACGCTCACCCAGTATTACGAAGGGACGGCAAACTTTACGAATTGGTTACCTAGTGCTTATTTAGCAGAAAACAACCAATATTACGCGCGTGTTCGACATCATAGCGCGATATATGGATGGTCGGCATGGTCTGCAACAGTAGCTTTCACCACTTATGAATTTCAAGGTTGGGTAGCTAATGCGGACAGCGCTTCTACCGATTGTTTTACAAAAGTCGCTGTGTCACCTGACGGTAATGCTATCTATGCAGTAGGGTACCAGTCCTCTCAAACCGCAGATCAACCAGATGCATATATTACTCGTTGGGATATTAACGGTGTTCTAGTATGGCAGCGTTCGCTAGATGGAAGTAGCACAAGCTATTTCGAGGATATCGTTATTTCGTCTGACGGTGTAGCAATATATGCGGTAGGACGTCAGTATTCTCAGACCGCCGGTAGTTGTGATGCTTATATCACTCGCTGGAATACTGACGGTAGTCTTGTGTGGCAGCGCGCGATAGGAGGTACTGGAGATGATCGCTTTTATGGGGTCGATATATCACCGGACAACACAGCTATCTATGCAGTAGGATATCAGTCTTCTCAAACATTAGGTTATGGTGCAGCATTTACCACTCGCTGGGATGCTTCCGGTGCCCTCATATGGCAACGCTCGATAGCATATGCCAATACCGCTAATGAGTGGAGAAATGTTGCAGTGTCGCCGGATGGTGCTGCCATTTATACAGTAGGAATTTATCCTCCTGGTGGTTACTATATTGCGCGGTGGGGTAATACTGGCAGTCTTATATGGTCGCGAACCGCATCAGGTAACACCAGTAGATTTTACGATGTTGCCATATCGCCAGATGGTGCGGCGATATACGCAGTTGGACATGTCAATAGATTAGGAGGCAGTGATATTAATGGCTATGTCACCAAATGGGATACTAGCGGTACTAGAGCATGGCAACGCTCGATAGGTCATTCTAATGGCAATGATTATCTATGGGGTGTTGCAATATCGCCTGATGGTGCAGCTATCTATATAGTAGGGCAGTATGACCCTCAGACATACAATAAAACATATGTTACTTGTTGGGACAGTACTGGTGACTCATTATGGGATTATAATTATAATTTAGGCGATATTGCTGATGATGAAGAGAACTCTTTCACTGGAGTTGCAGCATCGCCAAATGGTATTGCCGTCTATGCGGTAGGAGATCAAGGAACTCAAGCAGACGGTGTCTCAGGTGCCCTCATAAGTTGCATACCGTCTTCAGGCGATATAGCGTTAGGTGCCCTTACTGGTATCAATATGACAGGACTGTCATGGGATACTGGTGGAGGATCGGGTTCAACACCAACAGAATCCAGTGTTACGCCTTCAGGTACTTCGGGCACCAGTTCATTACAAATTACGACACCTACCTTAGCTGTTACAACACCCACACTTACCCGATATTTTTCGGAATACTAACCTTCTCTTTTTCTAGGAGCTTTTCTCATGCTGTATTTCTACAATCCTACTACGCAACAACGCATCAACGAGTCGATTCTGTATCGGCGTTATGGCGCTACTGCTGAGACCGCTGCAGCTAAGGGCTGGTATCCGTTTAGCATTCTACCTATTGCTTATGATCGTACTTACTACACGATCGAAGAAGCTGGGGTGGTGTCGGGGGATATGCCGCACACTTATAAGCTCGACTGGACGCTAGTGCCGCGCGATCTTGATGACATTCGTAAGGATATCAAAACACGGTTAGCTGCACATCGTTATCAGATCGAAACCGATGGTCTGGTAATCGGCGGTTCAGTGGTTCGCACTGATCGTGAGTCGCAAGCGACTGTTACCGGCGCCAAGACTTTTTCGGACATTGATCCGGCGGCCGTGGTCAACTGGAAGAGTGCTGAGGGCTGGACGGCGATCGATCGCGCTACCATCATCGCTTTGGCATCTGCCGTGGGTAGTCATGTGCAGACCTGCTTTAGTCGTGAGCGTGCACTGGCAGAAGCTATCGATAGTGCAGCTGATATCGAAGCACTCCAAGCCATCGACATCTATGCTGGTTGGCCTGAGACTGCCAGTATTAATACACCGGTAACCGTTTAGTAGTAACCACTAGGTAAGTACCAGACAGCGAGGGCTCCCCACGGAGCCCTCGCTGTCTATATCTGCAATCATGTTTAAATACCGATGATCACTCGCAGCACCTTGATAACTTCCAAGAAGCTACTGTTACCGTTTTTAACGTAGTCAATAACCTGTGCCAGCATTAGATATAATGCCACACAACCCATTGAGAATACGGTTAGAAACTTAAATAACCACTTCTTGAGCTCACGGTTATCCGCTTCATCTATAGCCATGCTGCCATCAGTACCAGGCATATATCCGGGAGTCAGACCCTCGTTACCGGTGTCCTGAGCGTGACGGATGATCTTCTCAGCAATTAATAAACGGATATTCTCATCGAAGCTATCGAAGTTCTTTAACACCATGCGGTAATATCGGTCACCCTCTTCGGGCTGGGCATCGCCTTGCGTGAGTAGTTTATGTAGATATGCCCAACTCATTGCGTCACCAGTTTGCGAATGCTGGTAAGCTTATTGTTACTTTGTACGACAAGTACCATTAGCTGTGCCGTATAGTTAGTCAGCATCGTTTCTCGACCGATACAGTCATATGACATATACTCTGTTCGATCAGGCGGAGGTGGTAGCGGTGTAGCTGTCATCAGGGTAGCCGGAATATCTTGCTTGACGTAAACCGTTTCGGTAGTTACTATCGGTTCACTAAAAGAAGCACAGCCCGACAAGACTGCTGAAAACACCAGCATAGAAAATAAACGCATTTTAAACATCTCCTTTGTTAGCATCGTAGATCTCCCATAAAGCTGAAATATTGGCTTCCGATGCTTGGTTGACTGCATCCATGTCTACCTGAACGAGGTTAGCCGTTGGTGGTGTCTCAGTTTTTTCCGTTGTGCTGATCGCATTCGGTGGCGGAGTTTTGATCTTACGTAGTGTTCGATCGCGTTTTTCCAAAACGACTACCAGTTGTTTATCGACCTCAGTGTTTTTAACCACTACCTCTGCGGTTGCTGTATCAGCTATCTTTTTGTCAGCTTCGATGCGTTGCTGGGTCTCAAGGTTGCGTTGGTTGGTTTCAGCTACTTGCTGTAACGAATCTTCGAGATGTTGTTGGGACTGTTTGAGTGAAGCGCGGGTATCGAATCCAAGTTTTTCCTGGAGTTGTTCGATATTCGGTAGCACGATGATCGCTAGCAATGTCAGTAGTCCTAGTACCAGATAACGTCCTGCGGCTTGCATCATTTTTGTTCACCTCTTAAAAGCTAGTTGTAAGTGTGTCCATGCGATGGCAATCGCATCGATGGCGTGTTCACTGAGTTGACTAACCGGTACTTCTAATACTGCTGTGATCTCACTGTTGTTAAGTAGACTCGTACGCATAAGATCCTTATCTGCGAAAGCCTTACCTGACATGATTTTCTTGATAACTAGTGGTTCGTAGGTAGTAAATGGTATCAGCGGATTAAAAGCTGCTACGGCATTACGTAGCGCATACACTGATTCCACGAGAGGTGCAAAAGCACCTGGGTGTAGACGGTGGTAAAAAGGCGACTCACAACATACCTGTTGTGGGTCATAGTACTCTAACAACCCTTTGAGTGCTTGACCCATGCTAAATGTTTTAACATAACGCTCCCCATGCGTCTCGACTAGATCTTGAGCCAGCGGGATTTTGATCTTGGCTGCTTCGAGCGTAGTGCCAGTAACACGATAAAGCTGTAGGTTCGTGTAATCAAATTCTATCACCGCTACACCACAGTGATTACTACCAGGGTCTAAGCCCATTAGTCTCACTAAACTGTTATTCATTTGTATCTCCTGGATTCTTGTCACAGGATGTGTAAAGGGTAATTAATATCTACAGAGAAGCCCTCGTGGAGCTTCTCTGTAGATGGTTAGTATTAGAACAGCAGTGGTTCTACACTACCGATATCAAGCGTCAATGTGATGCCAGTGTTAGTGAACTTCGCTGCATGGAAAACATTCAGGAAACTCGTCACCTGTACTGCTACGGCATCGATATAACCCGATACCATGTTAGAAAACTCACCGGTTACACTACGATCCACACCTGAACATAGCGCTACTTCTGAGATGATACCGTAGCGATCATCACCATAGACGATATTACACGCTGCCAAAAACTCATTAATCTCCCACTCATCCAGACTGAAATATACTTTCGCCGTGGCAGCAATATAATTACCCGTAGTGGTTAGCACCATGCCGGGTTCGACAGCGGGTGGAGTAGGGTTCAAATCTGTGATTGTTGACACGTAAGGTGTTGTGGTGATTGTAGCCGCATCGACTTCCCGCAGCTCTAACTGCGGTACGGTATTAGAAAGATCAAGTACTCGTAGATAATACGCTGCGTGACGCACGCCGTTGTGCTCTTCGATACGACGCATGCGATAACGACTACGCTGAGCTGCAGTCAGATCGTTGTCAAGTGGACGCAGGATGAAAGGTAGATGATTATAGAGCGACCCGTGTTTGGGCAAATGCTGCACTGGATCAGGTTTCGAGATACCATCAGCACCCGTAGTAAAACGATGACCGCCGTTACCGATTGCGACATAATGCACATATGGCATTTCGGTCTGCGTAAGTTCAATATCCTGATGCACGAGAAACTTCTCGTTAAGCGTGCTATGGGCTTTGGCGACAAACGGTAAGTTGAGGATCTGGCACGTTTGCAGATATGCCCCGTGAATAGTACGGACAATAGGTTCCATGTTTTTCCTTAAATAATCAGTTGTTGGAGCTGGTCTTGAGTGAGAGTCTGTGTCATCCAGCTAGTCATGGGCTGGTCACCAAAAGATACCTTGATGTGCATGTTTTTAAAATTAACCGTTATATCAGCAGTGATTTTGCGTTCAGTGGTCACGATAATACCTAACTCATGAACCACAGTGTGCGCCTCAGACGCAGTTTTCAAATCGGAAAAGTTTTTCACAACTGTATCGATATCGAAATGCAGGCGTGTAATACCTCTAGAGAATCTGCGACTTGCATCGATGTGTGAGTCATGATATCTTTCAATACCCATGGGGCTACTGGGATTGATAGGAATGGTGCCTGGTTCAGTTTCAGAACCGGGATCAGGATCGGGGTCCGGGTCGGGATCGGGGTCCGGATCGGGATCAGGATCAACATCAGGATCTGGTTCGCTATCAGAACCATAGTAACCTGGAGTGACAACCAAGCCAGGGATACTCTCTACCGGAGTACTCGAATCACTGCCAGTTTGAATATTGCCAACACGAGCACTGGTCCAGTTAATCGGCCGGATATTGCTGTCGGTAATGTTATGCAAATACTGCACGCTGTAACTCGATAGCTGTTTCATAATGGCAACCATCGTGCGCTGAATATTTGCTAGCACTAATGTTTTATCAATACCATAACCGGTCGATTGATTAAACAGTAGCGTGATGAGATCCATCGTTTCAACTGTCGTAAATCGTTCGGTGGGAAGATTTTGCTCCTGGAGCCATTGCTGCATTCCCAGACCAGCCGGATTTAAAGTGACGTTAAAATCCAATACTTCATCTTGGAATAAACGGTTAATCATACCTTGTATGTAAGCACGTGCGTTGAGGCCGTGAGTATTAGCTACCAGTATCCAATGACCTATTCTAGCCCTGTAGAGCGCTTGCGTATGCTGGGCAAAGCCGTGTATAGAGTAGAACCTAGAAACCCCGTGAACGCCTTGTAAAAGCCTTCCAGCTATATCTATGCTCTCCATCATAGCCAAACCACTAACGTCGACAAGTTCAGCTATATCGGGAGGCGGATGACGCAATACTCCCGCCGCATGCATTATCGGTAACTTTTGTAATTCGATACCAGCTAACTGTAGCGTCAGATACACCATATACACGTAAGCTACATCAGTAGTAGTAGTGTAAGTGGTAGATTTATGCGGATGTTTGAAACTAACAAGGGATTTAAATGTACCGTGATAGCTATGGTGCGCCCATTCATTAGCTACCACCGTAGGTAGCGGATGAGGTACGCTATCAACATAGTCGTACATAGTCGATTCCAGATCTTTGGTAAGCATCACCGCGTTACCTGAATTCTGAAACGACTTCTCAATTTTAAAAAACTGCTCTTCCCAATACTCGGCATTATACGGCGCCATCAGTGCTTCTTTATGCCGCATATCGTCTAGCGTGTAGTAGTCTTTACCGGGGATGTTGTAGGGAGTGTTGAGGGGATTCTTGCGATAATGATAATTAGCGTAATAGTCATCATCGTAGCCTTCATACTGACGCGCAGTGTATTCTGATAACGGGATCTTACGCAGACTGAGTAGATAATACATCAGTGCTTTAAAATCTTGTTTGATGCCAGAGTGAGTCTCGATATAGAGAATGTTACGATATAGCCACAGACGTTGTTCGGGTATGAGATAGTCAAAATAGCGATCTAATGCTCCGTGAGAAGCGAGATAAGCACGAATATGAAAACTATGTGCTTCACCCGTGCGTGCTCGTGCTAGTCGCAAATTAAGTAAGCGCGGCAACATGTTCAGATACAGCACCGCTTGGTAACTGGCAGGATAAAGGGTATCTGTCGTCATGAAAGCAGCGATATGCCATCTGACAAGATAATTCTTGATCCACGCTTCCAAGTCGTGTAAGAGCGTAATCTCTTGTGCTTCAATGAGTTCAGTAGGATACGTTAGAATAGTGCCATCCTCAGCCGCTATTGCCGTGGTAATATCTGCCGGGAACAATATTCCACGGATCAGCATCTCCTGTCCAGAAAAGCGATTGACGAGGTTGTGATACTGTACCCCTAGGGTACGGTAGACGCGCCGGGTTTCGCTATGTAACTCTAGATTTTCTCGGTTAAATGTTATTTCCTCGGCAGTATCTAGTGAGAAAATTCGCATCTCGGTATCGTCAAAATGATACTGTCCTGACAGATTGAGATAGTATTTCCATGTTTCCGGATGGTCTTGATCGACGGCTTCACGGCCATGTCGAATCATGACAAACTCATTTTGCAAAGTTGCCGTATCTGAATGCTTGACCGCTAAGAGCTGTACGAGCTTTAACGTGTCTGCCAGATATAGCTTGTAATACTCTTCCAACATAAACGGATTCCCCAGCTAAGGAGGCAGCTATCGTGAGCAGCCAAGAAAGTTTCAAAAGAGTCATCCAGCACATCAACAGCGGCAAGAAGTTCCCGGCTTTGCAGCTCGTGAACCGCAACGTCGACAATGCTGCGATCATCAGTAAACTCGTCAAAAATCAACACGCCAAAGAGTTCGATGTCGCTAACCCCAACAGTTTCTATAACCTAGATACCTCATCGTTTCGCTCTGTAGCGGATACGATCTCCGAGCGCATGCATGATAGCGAGAACATCATGCAGCTATTTCCGGATATGGAGTTAGCTGCTCAGATCCTGATCAGCTCGATTTTATCACCAAAAGATATGGTCAACAGCGACATTATTTATAGGATGTCGGAAGCGGTGTTGCCGGCCGATGTCGCGATGCAATTAACTAAGCTGCTAGAGAAAAATCTCACCCAATATTACAAGCTCAAAACCGTGCTGCCGGATATTTTGCGCGAGTGCTTGTTTATTTCTGGTAGCTATGTTAAAGCGGTGATTCCCGAGAGTTCGATCGATGAGGTGATCAACTCTAATATCTACCCGTCAACCGAGAGCCTCAGTGAAGTGCTAAATTCCGATAGCCTCGGGATTCTCGGTAACCCGACTGGAGGCAGCAAAAAAATTACGCTGGAAAGCCTCACGCGCAGTATCGCTACAGCGGACTATCGCCCCGGACTTCATGTTCCGGACGCTAGTTCAGTACAGCAAAAGAAAATGGCCGATCTCGTCGAAGTCACCGATAACTTTAAATACCTGAAGCTGCCGAGTGTCATCCGACGCATGCGTTCGAGCCAGATGAATTCCGTGATCCATCGTCACAGCACCGAATCGCACGAGACTAAGTTCACGAATCAAGAAATCGAGAACATGTTCTTTCGCCGGGTGGACATCAAAGAAAAACCCTTCGTCGCGTTTAAGACCCGTGACCAGACGCGCCGTCGCTCGATCGGTCGACCACTAGAACTGAAGATTCCGACCGAGTCGATCATTCCGGTATATGTGCCGGGAGATCCGAAATCGCACGTCGGCTATTTCGTGATCCTCGATGAAGAAGGTAACCCGATTACGTACGAAGCGAGTCGCGATGCGATCGGCAACATGAACTCAGCGATGTCGGATCATACCAACCAAGTCGCTAGCATGTTGACGCAAAAAGCCACCTATAACCTGATGGGGCAAACGCGTAAGAACCTCAACCTCACCGACAAAGCCCAAGTGTATATGGGCATCATCGAGTCGGATCTGGTCAATCGCTTGAAAAACGGCGCGCATGGCTCGAAGCTAGAGATCGCACGGCGCACCGACGTGTATCAGATCATGATGGCACGTACTCTTTCGGGTCAATATACGCGACTCCTCTATATGCCGGCTGAGCTCGTAACCTACTTCGCCCTTAAATACAACAACAACGGTACGGGTAAATCGCTGCTCGATGATCTAAAAGTACTGACGAGTCTGCGGGCGATTTTGCTCTTCGCTAAAGTTATGGCTACGGCGAAGAACTCGATCAACATCACCAAAGTCAACATGACCCTCGACCCGAATGATCCTGATCCGCAAAAAACCATCGAGATGTCGGTCAATGAAGTGATGAAGATGCGTCAGCAGTACTTCCCGCTCGGCATCAACACCCCGACCGATCTAGTCGATTGGGTTCAAAGAGCAGGGTTTGAATTTACGTTCGAAGGCCATCCTGGATTGCCGTCGACGAAGTTTGACTTCGAATCGAAAAGCTTTCAACATCAAGTACCCGATAGCGAGCTCGAAGAGAACCTACGCAAACAAACCATCATGGCATTAGGGCTGAGTCCTGAAACGGTGGATAACGGTTTCAGCAGCGAGTTCGCAACGACTGTGGTATCGAACAACATTCTACTGTCCAAGCGCGTCATGCAGATCCAAGAGCAGTTCACCCCGCTCTTGACCGATTATGTCAAAAAGCTCATCATCAACGACTATACGCTCAGATCCGAGATCCTTCAAGTACTAAAGGAAAACCTCGCGAGTCTGGATAAATACATCAGCCAAGAAGAACGCCAAATGCGTGATGTGGACGAGGGGAAGTTCCTCGAATACATGATCGATAAGTTCTCGCTATATATCGAGCTGTCACTACCGAAACCCGACATCACGACCGTTGAGACTCAGACGGCTGCATTCGATCAATATGTCGAAGCACTCGATAAGACGCTCGAATATTGGGTGTCAAGTGAATTCATCACCCCCGAGATCGCTGGTGAATTCTCCAATAGTGTCGATGCGATCAAGGCCAGCCTCAAAGCGCATTTCCTGCGTAAGTGGATGGCTGAAAATGGCTATATGGTTGAACTCGGTGATGTTATCAGCATGGATGACGATGGCTTGCCGGTACTCGATATCTACGACATGTCCAAGGAACACATCCAGGGCGTGATCCGCAGCAGCTTGAAGTTCATCGAGAAGATGCAAGCTACTAAAGCTGCCGCAGATCAGGACGTTGAAGACCTGGACGTCAACGGTACCGGTCCCGATACGGATAGTTCCAGTGACTACGGTAGCGATGATACAGACACTATAGACGACAGCTCCAGTGATGAAGATGATGCAGGTGGTGACGATATGGGAATGGACGACGTGACGGATGACTTTGCTGCAATGGGTGGTAAGGATGATGTCTCGCTCGATGATGTAAATAGCTAAAAGCAAAAAAAAAACACCTTCCCGTCCTCCCGCAGTTGGGAAGGACGGGAAGGTGTGACTTTAACTAACCACGGCATTCAGGCTACTCAGAGCAGTGAGCTGGGTGGCTAGATGCCAAATTTCATACTGTGTATCGATGTCTTTAGGCAACCCGCGAGGATAGATGAGTCGTAGGTTATGTTGTGTTTTTAGTTTTAGCTCGGGCATCTTCACAAGCTGTACTTCGACGTACGGCACATACCCATAAAAAAATAGATCGTGGCATGACTTACGATAGACTTTTAGCAACAACGGATCGCGCCGACAGGTAGTTTTAATCTTCACGAACCCTTGTGCCTTGAGAAACTTGATAACTTCAGGATTACACTCGGTGAAAAACTGGTAGTCAGTCCCCAGCGCCCATTTAGCCTTATAGACCAAGAACCTCTCTCCGGTGAGATGAAACTCGAATGCCTGAGTATCTATGAGAGGCCGGACGTTAACTGGAAAACGCATGTGGTGGTAGTTGTCGAAATGAGGTATCATAACAAATAAATCTCCCATTGAGTAATGACCGCCCTTCCGTGGGTAGGAAGGACGGGATCTGAATTTAACTCGAACGCTTAGGGGTTAAAGAAATCGGGAGCGTCCCACATCGCGGTTTCCATCGCTAGTGCGGTAGCCGCTGCTTCTACTCCGTCGCGCTGGATGTCCTCATCTTCCCACAAACCATCGAGACACAGCCCGCGAAACCACGTTTTATCTTTAAGTCGCTCGCGAGCACGATTCACTACCTCTTGTTGCAACGGCGTCATGACAACCCTTTCTTGAAGTGATTAACGGCTGTCGAACATGCAGTACTTCTGCCCCGGTCGCACTTTCATCTTATCAGGGTCGATACCGAGATCGCGATTTTTCTGCGAGCACAGCCGGTCGGCTTCTTCGAACGTCGGAATATTGTTAGCGACGTTTTTGACGCGACGGGCTTTGCCCCTGCTGTCGATGTAAATGTCTACACGGTACACTGCATGCTCCTTGGTTAGTTAGTAACGCACCACGCTTACGGATTTACCGAGACTTTCCATATATTCGATCAGATGCCGGGTAGCATTATCACGGGAACCGAACACTAATGCAGCATCAGCAAAATCCGCCATAGTTCGATTACGAGCATACCCCGCTCCAGGACCTTGACTCCAATCGGTAGGAAACTCGTACAGATGAACCCGATACTGGCGGGCAAAACGCGCCGCTAATAGATCAGCACCTTTAGCCATACCGCTAACGATACTAACAGCATAACCACAAGCATCGTTATTAATGTAATCGAAGATCTTCTGACTCAGTAACGAGTAGTTCGTGAAGTTACGATCGCCCGTTATGATCAGTTTGTATTCCTTCATTCACGGCTCCGAGAACGATTCCTAGTATCGCACTATGCGTACTGGCTTGTTGAGTTTCAACATGTATTCAATCATGTTGCGCGTGCCGTTACTACCGGACCAAAACGCTAATAGTCCATCGGCAAAATCTCCCATGGCTTTGTTACGAATGAACCCAGCGCCGCGCCCGAGATTCCAGTCAGCCGGATACTCGTAGAGTCGAACGCGCTGCTCACGAGCGAAACGCACTGCCAAGCTATCAGCGCCTCTGGCCATGCCGCTCACGATCGCTAGCGTCTGATTGTTGAGTTCGGTGTTAACGTACTTGAAGATCTTCTCCGTGAGTAGCGCGTAGTCTTCGAAGTCCCGACCTCCGGCGACAATCAGCTTATGCTCGCTGGTCATTTACTGTCGTGCAGTGCCACGAGCTGCACCTCGATGCAAGAAGGAAAATCGCGGCAGGCTTTTCGATAGATCGAGCTAAACCCGCGTACACGCTTTATGGGCTCGTCGGTCGTGTCGAGCGAGAACCCTATCGAGGTAAGAAACTCACGCGTCTCCGGCATGTCCCGAGTATAAAATCCATACGGCTCAGATGCAGCTAGCGGGGTGATGCGTTTATCACCCATGAAAAAACGCTTACCCGTTGGATAGAAGTTAAAAAACGGCGTAGTAGCCATCATAACGATGGTCTCTACCAGTGAGGCACTGGCATCGGTCTTGAGATCGTGGATCATGTTCTGCTCCAAAGTAGTAGTCTAAATTTGGACGATGCTTTCTTTTCTACTCTTTTTCATTTTCAAGGACGATGAGGGCAGCTTTCACCGACATGTACCAGTAGTCACCAGGCAGCCCACCAGGGAAAGCTTCGTAGACGTATTCGTGCGCCGCTACCATAGCCTCGACCGAATCGACTAGCCATACATCCGTGAACACCGTGCAGCCGCGCGTAGCGACTTCGTTGCCTTCACAGCGATAAACCACATCAGGCGGGATTTTCGTCAGATGCGAGTAGCGATGCGTAACCTGAGAAAACCCGTTCGCTACGAGAAACGCGCGCACTGCCGGAGTATCCGTGGCGAAGAACTCGTAGCGAATCGATTGGGGCGGTCGAGAGATGCGATGACCAGCGAAATAACGCGTGCCGGTGAGATAAAAATCCATCTCCGCCTGATTGGCTAGTAGCGTGACTGCTGCCGGCAGTTGGACGGTGTCGTGCGCTGAGAGATTATGGATCATGAGAGACCTCCGTGTAAAAGAAAATTGTACACAAGCTAGACCCAACGCGATGTCGAGTCTAGCTGAGACACGGTCAAAATGAGTTCGAGCATCTGACGATAGGTGTTGGGCGCCATGAACGTCCCATTTATGCGTGTCCGGTTAAGGTACTCGTGAGCTTCACGCAACATTTCTACAGATTCTACCAGCCACACGTACACCGGGGCAGGATTGGACGGGGTGCATTTAGAATAAACGACATCACGCACGGTTTCACTATCCTTAGCAGCCACTCCACTAGAGTGCATCGGTTGCTGCATCTGTCGTGGATACATCGACGGCTGCGGAAACATTGCAAATTGACCCAGATTAAAAAAGTTCCCTAGGTCGTTGTCACTGACTGTGAATCCGTTAGCCTGCAAAAACTTTCGCGCTTCCGGTGTGTCCTGCACGTAAAACCGATAGGGCATGCCGAATATATCGCCGCCGCCGTGCTGAGACCCGATGAAGAAACGCTCGCCGGTCGGGTAAAAAGTAAACTCTTTATTATCACTCAGCAACTGAACGGTTTCCGGCAGGTGAACAGTGAAATCGACGATCATGATATATATCCTTGTATGAGAGAAAAGAGAGTACTACCACCACTGCAGCAATACACTTCCTACGATATTGAGAAAATCAGGGGTATGTAGCTGTAGCTCCAGCTGGCCCATTTCGTTACGGCGCAGTAAGCGATATCCATCCGGCAGAAAATCGATCTTACAATAACCCAGATCACAGGTCATGATATCGCCATCTTTGACCAGACTGCTGATGATTTGATGAAACACATACTCAGCATCTACCGGACGATCTATTACAGCTTTTTTCATATGTGTTCCTCCGATACGTCTGATGCCCGCCACCTCTCATGTCAGGGGTGGCGGATGTGAGGAGCTTACGCCTTACGGATCAAGTACTGGTTGTCGGTGACGTAGCTCTTGTGCAACGTGTAACGAACGTCGTCACGCGTCACGAGGTAGTCGGTGTTCGACACCCAGTTCTTCGCTCCTTTGTTGCTATCAAGACTGCTGGCAAGTTCATAGAGCAGCCGATGGCGATTGGCGTCGATGATGTAAGCACCGTCTTTGAGATTGATGCCCAGCTCACGATTATACATATCGATGACCGTTACCGACACCGACGATGCTACCAGCGTCACTTCCAACCCACTGTCATCAACAATCGTCTCCCGCAGCGACTGCTCGTCTTCACGCGACATGAAATTAAGCGATTTACTGAGCTCCTTCTCGAAGCGATTGAACGCTGCGATGTGGTGTTCGCTAAAGTTGCCAGCGATGTAAGCACCCAGGTCTTTACCATCAGCCGACATCGAATCGATGTTGATATCGGCTGCCATCTCAGTACGCAAGAACCGCAGAATGAGTTTCGTCATCTCGCGGTCAAGGTATTCGAGGATGTCAACCATCTCTAGCCGATAGTTCGCCTCCTGGGTATTGGCAAGACTGGTACTGATCGTCTTGAACTCTGTCGCCATTTCAGCCAGGCTCGTCTTGTTGACGATGGTCTCGATGATGTCGCGATACGACTCATGGCAGATGAACGGAATGACGTTGATCGCCAGGCAGCGGAACACATCGACTTCTTCGCCGGCATGTTGACGCTGACGCTGAATGAAACGCGATTCGAAAACCACGTTCTCCAGTGTCGTCGTCATGATGGCCGTCGGATTGAGATACACTGAAGTAGTCTCACCATCATCCACTTCAGCCATATCGCGCACTTGGCGTTCCATGTCCGCTGTACGAGCAAAGCGATCGAGCGGATAGCTGTTACCGGCAAAATACAAGGTGTGTTGCTGACGGTCCATCGTTTCTGCCTCTTGAAGCGGCTTCACAACAACGTTAGTGATAGTAGTCATGGAACGGTTCTCCTTTTCCTTTTCTACAATGATAACCGGTGTGGTTTTAGTGGCAGCAGTTGAGTAGCGATTCGACTGAGCCATCTGCTGTTGCAAGGGTGCACCACCCGAAGAAGATATTTGCCCAGTCTGAGCAACACCCAAACCCGCCGGCATCATCGGCTGTTGCAGCTGCTGAGGGTACATCTGCTGCGGATACATGGGTTGTTGCTGCATCATCGGTGATGGCATCTGCTGAGGATACATCTGTTGCTGCGGGTACATCGGTTGTTGCTGCGGGTACATCGGCTGCTGCTGCTGCAGGTACATCGGCTGCTGTGCTGCCATCGGAGCTTGACCGGCAAAACGTTGCATATTAGCTATTTCCTGTTTGAGTGAGTTTAATACGCCGTAGTTGGTCATTGCGATATCGATCAACTGTGGCTGTGAGTATGCTTTTAGTTCGGGAAACTCGAAGACGTATTTCGACGTCATGAGAGTGACAGCTTTCTCAGCACTATCGGGAATCGCTGCCTCGACGTTAGTGTGGGTGCGGCGATTGAGCTCTATTTTGATTAGCCATACTGCCAACTCTACCGCTTCGGTAAAATACTGATTGTTCCAGCCATTGAGACTAAGTAGATTATAGGTAAAAACTCTCGACGGGTTAGCCCCGGCTTTGGAAGTCACCTCGTTGGCTACCCTCGATACGATATACGGTAGCCAACTCACCAGGTCCGGCGGTGCCGATATCGGAGGCATCACTGGAGGTTGACCGGCAGCAAACTCTATTGGCTGTGAGATAAAGATGTCATGAGGCACAGGTAAGGCCATTTCGCTCTCCTAGCTAAATGTTGCATTCTTCATTTTTTCGAATTGCTCCGCACGGTTATTTTTCAGATGGTAAACACGGTTGCGACTAGTTCTCGGTCCGCCGTAGCAGTTAACTATAGAACTAGATGATCGTGCAGACATGCGGTCCTAACGAACTCACGCCAGTCAACCGTGTTCAAGTGCTGTTGTTCGCTACCTCCTTGTATTAAAACCCACAATGCTTCCACGTATTATATATGTGTCTGTGGCGCTTTCAGACACCAGCCTTTTAACGTGGCAGGTCTTCTGGCATGTGTCCTTCGAGCATCAACTGTGTGCGCTTGAGGAGATCCTGATACATCTTAGGCACGATCGTTCCGAGCTCAGGATCGAAGCTCGTATACGGGTTCATGCGTGAAGTCGAGTTGGGTTTATTCTTCGGCAAATACAGTAGCGAGCCGATCTCCAGCATCGAAGTATGAAAGCGCTTGGTCTCATCAGGGACTTTACGTTTATGCTTGCCGCGCTTGGGTCCGGGCAGGCTTTCTTGCTCGGCTAGAATAGCGGTGACCTTCGGGTACATGTTGTCACCCGAATAGTTGACACCGCTGATCGCAAGATTCCCTGAGGTGAGTTTATGCACTGCCCGAGTCTTGATGTTGCGCTTCATCATGTCGACGACGTCTTTTTCCATCAGTTCTCGCCGTGCGGCAAGTTTGTTGAGGTTAAAGACAAAGCGAAATATCCCAGCAGTGATCTCGTACGCGACATAATACTCGACTTCCAGATCCTTACCATATACCGAGGTGAGATTACCTTGGTTGGTGGCGATCCAGTCGTTGAAGTTTTGCGCCATCAGCACTAAGAGGTCATAGAGGTTACTGACCGGATAGCCTGACTCCATGAGCTTACGGAAGATCACCTCATCGACATACTCTTCGAGTGAATTAAAATGCTCGCTGATCGACTCATAGAGCTTGCCCTCCGTATAGTTGCCACTAAAAATGATGTGGCCAAGTAAAATCATCCACACCTTGGTGTTATCGAGTGCGTTAAGAGTCAGGCGTGATGGGAAGTGATCGAATAGATAAAAAGCACTACCGACGATACTCTTCACGGTAGCGTTCCAGCGGCTACGTGGAATAGCCATTTGGATGTTGGTGGGGTTATAAAAGTTTCCCAGACATGTCGTGGGTTTAACCTGATTCGAGGAACAAATCACCCAGTCCTTTTTCGGGTAAGCCTCCGGATCGAACTGGGTCTCAGAGAGCACTGGGTCGAAACCCAGCAACAAACGCATCGCTGCATTAAACCCCAACTTGGCGAAAAGATAATGCAGCACCGTAGTGTTGGCGCGTGTCGTAGGGAGAACTTTCTTCTTCGATGAGCTATTACGATAGATCTGCGACCAGATCACATGTACCGTCTCACGCCGACCATCTACGATGTAACCATGATAGCAGCGACGAAAGGTGAGCTTATCTCGCAGTAACCGCACGAAAATACTATCTGAGCCGACCGAGATGACCCGATCGGTTAATACCGGCGAGACGTGATAACACGCCCCTCCCAACCACATCACGCCGGACTCGCGCAAAAACGGCAGATAGATATACTTCACCGGCAAGTTACGACCTTGCCAGCGCAGTTGGTATTTACACAGATAAATGTCAGAACGAGCTATATCAGCAGTGCGACGATTGTTACGCACACGAGTGGCTTCGCTATACTCTTCGAGTGGACTGCAGCGCTGTGAATCCACATACTCCAGTCCAGCCGGAAAACTGCGTGCCGCCGAACGAAACACATTATCGATGTATTGTTCGATGCGACTGACCTTATAAGCCGCTAGCCCGCGCACCATGACATGATTCATCTTCGGCGCGTCTTGCTCTATTAGCTGTCGCATTAAGTGTTGCATAAAAAATCTCCTTGCTATTTTTTAGTTACATATGCGATAGCACCTACCGCAGCTGTTAGTAACACAGGCCAGAGCTTCAATCCTTCGGTAAAATCCTTGCGAACATGGGATCGATTCTCATAATAATCCTTGCGTTCCATGTCTTGGTTGGCGTAACGGTTGCGATCGTATTCGAGGCGTCGTTGCATATCGAGCTTCTCTAGATCCCAGCGTTCTTGCGCCATTTTACGCGCATGTTCGGATTCTTTCAAACTCTGGTCTAGCTGATTAACCCGTTCTTTAAAATTTACCTCTTGACGCGTATTATCGAGTTTGATAGCGAGCAGCTCTTGTTCACTATGGCTTTTGAGCTGTTCGAGTTCGGTTTGCAGTAGCCGGTTTTCGTGTTTGCGTTTTTCTAGCTCCTGTTCACGTAATGTTTTGATATCGCCACCGCTCACCGCCATCTCAAAGCTAGTGTATAAACCGAGCTCCTCTTCGGCTTTATTAAGCTCGTAATAGTTCGATAAGGTATGTCGTTGACCTCCTGCATCGACATAAGTCTTAAACACATAGATACCATCAGCACGCGTCGGGTCACGTCGTGAGCGCACTGAATAAATCTGTTTCCCTACATGGAAATAACGCTCCTGAGTACCCCCGCTATTGTCAATGAATTCCACTACCACACCGGCGCCGATATGGTCTTTTAATAGCTGTTCGTTACGCTCCTTACTGCTTTCTAAAGCATCAAAAGGATGATGCGGGGCAACATCGACCGCTTCGATCGATAGCACCATATCGCGATTATGCACATACAGGCTGCGATGCTCCTCCAGTAATGTCCCGTCGACGACGGCATCGATCATGACACACATGTGATCGGGTTGAGAGGCTTTTCTGAACTCCAGGTACTGGTCTCGTACATAGACGAGTTCTTGGTTCTCCTGGTGCGAATCCTTCAGTGAGTCATAGTAAAACTTGTCGAGTGTCGGAGTATTGCTTTTATGAATGATATAAACGTTACGGATAATAACCGTACCTGAATAATGTCCTGGAGTCGGAGGTACGATCTGTCGCACCCCAGTTCTCAGTATTAGTGATACATCCCTATTGGTTTGATTATATACATATTGACATAACACCATGCGGTTCTCAGCTAGTCTATAGATGTCTTGCATATAGACGCTAGGTGCCGACGACGGTGACGTGATAGACTGACTCGACTGCAGTAACATGCGATTGTTGTTACTATAGCCCGACAGTGTGATGTAGCTCGTGGCAATCGCCGTTCGAGCCGAGATGGAAACTAGATCTCTGAGCATCACTCACACCTTTTCAAAACAGATTTACAGACTTACCAACTTGGCAGGGTCCAAGTATTATATATGGGTCCATAGCCCAAACAGAAAAACCCCTCCCTCACAGGCCCGTAAAAAGGCCTGTGAGGGAGGGTGCGGAAAAGGGTAGGATTAGTCTTAGCTCTTAGTCCAACAACGGCGTAGCGGCGCTCTAAACGCTATCTAGCCTATGTTCTGTTGCTATTTTTACACGTTAATTGACTCTCACAGGATAAAGAACTTTTAAAAACCACCCCGACGGGCGTGAACCCGTCGGAGCGATTTCCGGTAGCGATAGACTAACGCTTAGACCGTCTTGAAGTGCAGAGCGACTTTGTTCGTCACATCCGGCACGTTGGTCACTTGCAGCACCGACAGACACGGCAGGTTGATGATGTGACGGAAACGCGGTGCGACCGACAGTTCCTTCGAGATCTGGCCATTACGGCTGATCGGCAGCACGACGGTCAGTTCAGGACTCCAACCCATGTTGCCGAAGTTCAGCGGGTTCGGCGCGGTGTTGCGCGATTCGTCGAACACACCAAAAGTCAGGAAGATCTTGCCAGCGACACGACGATCCAGAGTCGAGACCACACGCACGTTGAATTCACCACCCAGAGTGCGCAGATCACCCGTCACCGTCAGGTAACGAGCCAGCACCGGATCGGTAGCGACGATAACGGTCGGGACCGGAGCCACGCCACCTGCCAGCGCATCAGCAGCAGCCTTGTATTCCGAATCACGATACATGCGATACGCGTAGTCACGGATCTTGTTGACCAGCGCTGCTTGGATGTCGGCAGCACGCTCGTGCGACTTCACCGAGTCGACGATATCGTTCATGTCGACGGTCTCTTCGAAGTACGTCGGACGCACGAAGAAGCGACCCATACCGAGCGTATCCGGACCGACACCAACGTAGTCACGCGCATCGACATACTCGCGCAGCGTGTTGGCAGCATCCATCAGCGCACGCACAGCGGCGTTCGACGTACGGATGCGGGTAGCCGTTACGAGAGCTTGCAGGTCGCTCGCATCGGTCTGACCATCCATGGTAACCGGATGGATAGCCGAGATCGGGCTACGGAACATGATGTTGTAGACCTGCGTGTAGTACGTCGTGTCGATTAGCTGACCACGTTGACGACGGTTCAGGTTCGAACGATACGCGATCAGTTCATAACCCACAACCTTTGCAGCAGCGAAAGCCGCCACCAGAGCGTTGGCCGGAGCAGCCGACAGGCTCACGGTCTCGCCAGCGTTGTTCTGCACCGAGAACACATCGACCATGTTGCCGAACACTTGCGTGTCGCCGAGTTCGATGTTGACGCTACCCGAGAGGTTCAGGCTCAGACGCACGATCAGATCGTTGGCGGCCAGCGAAGCGAGAGGACCAGCAGCGTCGAGAGCGGAACCATCGGCGTTGATCGTGTCCTTGTTGAGCAGCACGCTGCTGGTTTCGAAGTTCAGCTGCATGACGCGGTAGTTGTTCTGCGTCGCGGCAACGAACTCAGACAGCGGCAGGTTGCTGCAATCGAACTTCAGTACGTCGGTACCGACTTGCACGTAGACGTACTGCAGCTGGATCGACGGCTCGATGCTGTCGGTCACGTCCATCACGCCAGACTGGAGCAGCGCGTCCGTTTGACTGATACCGAGCAGGCTTAGCTTCTTACCCACAGCCAGCGGAGCGGTGACGATGTCTTCACCTTCGAGACTGATCGTACGCGGGGCAACGATCGCGCCGTCGACGAACTTGTCGGTGGACTCAGCACGATGCACCGGGATGATACGCGTCATCTCGTTCTTCAGGATCGTCGGATCAGCGATAGCGCGAATGATGTTCTTCTTCGCGTACTGATCGATCGCACCGGAGATCTGGCGATAGAGCTCATTGTAGACCGTCATCAGACGCACAGTCACCGACAGACCAACTTGGTCAGGCGTGACAACGATCGTCGGGAACAGCGTCTCACCGAATTCATCCTGACGCGATGCTTGCATGTTGTAAGCGATCGAGAACACGGCAGCGTTACGGTTGTCGCGTTCGTCGTAGGCTTCCAATGCGAGCGGACGAGCATCGAAACCATCGGCGCCCGAGTACTGAACAACTTGCATGTTCTCAGTCGACACAGCGGGCTTGACGCGGTTAGCGAAGAACGCATTGGCATCAGCAGCGACGAGACCGGCGACCGTAGCCGCGTTGATCTGCGAAGCCTGCATGATACTTTCCAGACCCAGCGTATGCGAGATCGCTTCGAGGCTGGTCGAGAGGTTTTCCACCGAGCTTTGCAGCGAGCGCACTTCTTCGTCACGCAGGCTCTCGGTCGAAATCGCCGCACGGGCAACGCTAGCCGAAGCGATCTGGCTGCCATTCACGACGTTGGAGATGTGCTCGACGAGATGGGTGAGTTGGTTGGAAACACCGTGTGCGCCATTTTGCGCAATCTTGGAACCGAACAGAGTGGTCATTTTGAGAAAAACTCCTAGAATTTGAGGAAAGGTACTTTCGGGTTCAGCAGATTGAGATATTTTTGGAATAATAGTCCCTGCGAAACATGGGACATATGTATAAGGCTATATTGGACCTTCAGGCACTCTGAGACGAAAGCTAGGGCTCTCGCTCTAATCCTGAGAGTATTCATGAAACCTGGCTCCACATAGATTAAGAACACTTCAGGATCGTGGTGTTGAATCCTGTATGTGGTGTCGGAAATGTCAGCATCATTAGCTAGAGTCAGCCTTTCGATGCAATCGTCCTTATAAAGCTTGGGTACATCCCTAGCGTAGAAGTTAGGTGTAACGTCGCTCACTAGATTGTTAACAGCCAGAAAAATTTGTATGTCTTCATGCGACAGGTAGCGTGATAGCGTATCTAGATCCAGTAATGCGGTTGTATCTAGACTGTTGAGTGCGAGTACCGGTTGCAACCAGTACGGCACCCAAATAGCTTTGGGTAGGGAAGGCGACGGCAGCTGCATAGAAGTTAGCCCCTCAAATGTGGTTTCCAAATGATTGTAGTATTAGTGCGACGATAGTGTTAATAGTAGTGAAAGATTTAAATGCGGACCCTATCCATTGGTCAGATCAAAAACGAATATCTAAACAGGCTAAAAACTATCATGGACAGCAAACTACTTCTCGTCAAAACCATCACGCTCCTATATCGCGAAAGCCAGCTTCCTGACATGTCGGAAAATAGCGCAGATCTCGTACGCACCGTACTTGAATCGATCACGCTACCCGAGGGCTTCATCGGCATGAACACCGATCGCGACATTCTCAAAGCGCTGCGCGAGACGGCAGCTGAGATGTGTAACAACCCGAAAGATCATGAATACGATTTGCCGTCATTACTACAGCGACTGAAGCTTAACTGCGGCTATGATGACAACTTATATGAAACACTAGAGCAAGGCATCTCGACCGAATACGATGTGCCGTCATGCAAACGCACCGTCATCAATATCCGTAAGACCATCAACAACTATTTCAAGTCCAAACAGATCGAAGAGATCCTGCAAAAAGCCGCCTACAAGTTCAAATACAACCGCCACGAGATCCAGGATGCTAATGCCTTTATCAATAGCGTCATTGCGCAGCTAGAGCCTTTGCAGATGAACGGTCCGCACAAAGACCCGGCGGTCGTGACCGACATCGACGTCGGTGACGACAAAGCGATGCAGTCGATCTTTAGCGATGTTAAATCGAGCACCGATGGTAGCAGCGTGATGAAAACCGGCTGGCAGCGTATGAACGATATGCTGCAAGGGGGCTTCAGGCGTGGTGACTTCGTTATGATCGGTGCACTGCAGCACAAGTACAAAACCGGTTTCACGCTATCGTTGTTCGAACAGATCGCGCTCTTTAACACCCCGGCGATGATCGACCCTAACAAGAAGCCACTGCTGCTACGCATCTCGTTTGAGGATGATCTGAACCTCAACATGCAGTTTATGTACCAGTACCTCAAGTACAATGAGACCAAAGAGCCCGTTCGCCTCAAAGACATCGGTACCGAAGAGATGGCGACTTACGTGCGTGATAATCTACGCATCAACGGCTATCATATCAAGCTGATGCGCGTCGATCCGTCGCAATGGACGTATAAAAACATCTGCAACAAGATCGTCGAACTCGAAGCGCAAGGCTACGAGATCCATATGCTGATGCTGGACTATCTGGCAATGGTGCCGACCACGGGATGCACTATTGGTCCTATGGGTACTGATATGCGTGACATGATTCGTCGAATGCGTAATTTCTGTTCTCCAAAAAGGATCTGTTGTGTGACACCCCATCAGCTCTCTACCGATGCCAAGCAACTTATTCGTAATGGCATTCCGGAAGACAGGTTCGTCAAAGAGGTCGCAGAACGCGGCTACTGGTCGGGATCAAAACAACTTTGTCAGGAGTTGGACCTGGAGCTACACCTGCACATCTTCAAATATAAGAAGGAAACCTACCTGAGCATGCAGCGGGGTAAACATCGTGTCCCAACCATACTACCGGACGAAAAAAAATACATGCTTTACAAGTTCCCTAAGAACGGCATGCCGATACCGCACGACATCAATGGTGAAGACAGCGGCTGGTCATCGCTAAAAGAGGCTACTGAGGGCACTGGTGAAGGCGATAGTGCGAACGCTGAGTTGTTTAGTTTTTGATTGACGTATATCTCCACTCTGCCTCCCACACAGGGAGGCAGAGTGGAGATCATTATACTGTAATCAGTACTCGGAAAAATACTGAGTTAGCGCAGGTGTTGTGATAGTGGGTTCGGGAGCTGTAACAGAACAGGTAGTAGCGACGGGAACTGGCAAAGATGGCGATACTACGGATGTTAAACCACCTGTAACTGTAGCCATATTGATTGCCCAACTTATAGCAGTCATACCACTACCAGTAAGCGCGCCAGAAGGTATAGATCCTCCCTTAGGCACTTTGGTAAGTATGCTGTCGTAATTGGAACCACTGGTAGGAATAAGGGTTCCAGCAACATATAAATCTTGATTGCTGTCAATACTCATACCGCTAAACTGAATCTTACCAGCGCTCCAATCGAGCATTCTTTTCCAATACACAGTTAATCCGTCGAGACTCCAGCAAGAGATAAAACCGGCAGAATCACTAGGGAAATTAGTGCCAGCAACATAGATTTTGTCACCTTGCACGACAACCTTGGTGAATTTATAATTACTAGAATTCGTTACTCGCTGCCATTGCAGGGTTCCATCGGGAGACCAGCATGTGAGTAACCCATAGGTATAACTACTAGTTGCCTCACTGCCTGCCGCATAAATGTTGCCATCAGCATCTGTAGTTACCGATAGGAAATTAGGTTTTTTACTATAGGCGCTGTTATTTAAGCGTTTATTCCAAAGCAAAGTGCCATCGTTATCCCAGCACATCAGAGTAGCTTCTAGTTCATTATACTGGCCAACAGTATAAATGTTACCCGATTCGCTCAAAGTTAAACTAATAAAAGGATTCTCATTGGTAGATGTAAAATCACGTTGCCACAGAATGTTGCCTGCAGGCGACCATTTAACTAACAGGGAACCAGCAGTGTTGGGAACCCCTACAGTGAGCCATGAGCCAGCGGTATAGATATTGCCGTCAGCATCCGTTAGCACAGTTAAAAAATTCGAAATATCGCTATCAGGAATCCGGCGATGCCACACCAGAGTACCGTCAGTTGCCCATCTAGATAGTCCTGGTTCCCCAGAGCTACCTCCGCTTTGCCCTACAACATAGATGTTATCGTAACGGTCTATGGTTATGTCATTATAACTATCAGTATAGATGCCGCCTGGAGTAATTACTTGTCGCGACCATACAAACGTACCCTCAGGAGTCCACTTGCTAATCCAGGCATAGTAAACACTGGAAACAGCATAACGTCCGACTACATAGACGTTATTAGAACTGTCGGTAGCAACGCCGTAGATATCTTCACTACTAGTAGTAGCAGTAAATTTCCGCACCCAGCCTTGGAACACATATACGTCAAACGCGATTGTAGCCGACCATGCCGACCATCCACCCAGCACGCTATGGTGCTTGACGCGCACGTAGTAGTGACCGCCTTGTACAAGCTCTGTAGGTACTGTCCAGCTAGTGAGGTTCGAGGTCCCTTCATAGTACTGGGTGAGCGTAGCGAAGTTAGATGCTGCAGAAACCTCCCAGCGTACCTGGTCTTGCGTCTGTGCACCACCGATGTAACCAAATGCAGACGACGTGAAAGTAGGTAGCTGCGAGATTTCAGTAGCGTTATTAACCGGGGAAGTGATGTCAGGGGTAACCACGCCGCTAGCCGCCACAGGGATAGTGAACACTTTACCGTTGACAGTGAACCCACCTGAGCCTGCTGTCAAGGGACGATAAGTGATAATGCTACCTGCACGACTTACAGTGCCGTTAGTAGCGCTAACGGTATAGCTATTAAAACTATCATAGTTGCTAATGGTGTAGAGGTTGTCATGATCGAGATATGCGGTAGTGGTACCATCGACGGCGACAGCACCGCTACCAACATCACTAGGGATCACAGTCGCGCTGATCTCACCGTCCGCGTTCATCGTGATAGCACCGCCGCTGACACCTGTAGGTACTCGTGCCAGAGCGATCTTACCATCGGCACCGATGCTAAGTACGCCTTGAGCGATGTTGAGATCTTCTTCACTCAGCACGTCAAGTGTGTCATCAGCGACACCAGCGCTAGTAGCACCGGTGCCACCGAGTTTGATTGGCACAATGGCTTTGAGGCCGAGATTGTTGCTAATAGACGGATCGTAAATAGAACGACTCATACTGCTCTCCTTGATGAGATATTTGACTACCACTTGATTAAAGATAAATGGGTCTTGGATCAATAGTAATCTTTCGTCATTACTCCTAGCAGCGATACCCAGACACCAGAGGCGTAATGGCCTCTGGTGTCTGGGTAGTGCCGTTACATCATCTTCATAAACATGAATGCCGCCATGCTGATACTGGTGGCTTCAGCTTCGATAGCATTTAGCTTGGCTTTATCGGCTGCCGACATGAAACCGTTGGCGCCAGTGGTAGCCAAGGCGTGAGAAGTACCGCCACTGCCTACGTGACTCGAAGGCGCAGCGTCAGTAATGCCGTAACCAGCAATGGTCGTCGGACGGCTCGAAATACCCGAGAACGGAATGGCGATGTTAGCCGTACCGTTAAACGATACACCGGCGATCGTACGCGCAGTCGTAAGTTTGGTGGCGCTCAACACGTTTTTCGCACTATCGGCAGTGTTGTCAACGCTACCCAATCCGACATCGGCTTTAACCAGCGTTACAACACCAGTTTTACCAGCGACAGAATCGACCGCACCCGATGTAATATAGATATAAACAGTGCCAGACCAACGGTAGGTCTTGTTCGTATCGAGCGCTACATAGATCTTACCCGTTTCACCGGTAGCAGGGAAACCCGCTAGATTGACATATTCGAGCACATCGTCAACGAAAGCCGGTAGTTGCGCGCTAGGCACTTTGCCGCCTGCATCTAGCGTTGCAACGCCGTTGACTGCACCCTTTTCAGATGCCGCGATACGTGCCGTAGCATCTACCGCGTTGATCGTGACGTTAGCACTACCATCGAAGCTCACCCCGTTAATTGTACGTGCAGTGGCGAGTTTGGTAGCAGT